>Ga0210057_1004185_pt1 | contig 19396 bp, 21 predicted proteins | sample CryGeyCG2114_010_2_FD_183968 | JGI IMG/M metagenome (GOLD analysis project Ga0210057, IMG submission 183968) | Groundwater microbial communities from aquifer - Crystal Geyser CG10_big_fil_rev_8/21/14_0.10 (SPAdes) (version 2) | ecosystem: Environmental > Aquatic > Deep subsurface > Groundwater ...
AGATGCTTTGCAATCCGTTCTGCGCACGGCTCTCGATGCATCTGGTGTCCACGTGGTGGAAGTTTCCATAGACTATTCGGAGAACAACCGTGTTCTTACGGAAGAACTGAAACGGAAAACCTGTATATTGTAAGTCCTCCGAATTCCTATGGCTGTCAAACCCCTCTATCTCGCTGGCACATTCCGGAAGACGAATAAGACCGTGGCAATCAAGAATCCCTACGACGATGCCGTTGTCGCGGAAGTGGCACAAGCGGGGAAAAAAGAAATCGACCGCGCCATACAGGCCGCAACTGATTCCTTTCCTGAAACGAGATCCATGGAACCGTTCGAGCGCAAACGCGTTTTGGATCGTTGCGTACTGGGTATGAAAGATCGTGCGGAGGAATTTGCAAAAACCCTGACATTAGAAAACGGTAAAACCATCAGAGAAGCACGGGGAGAAGTAGCAAGAGCCATTTCAACATTCGAATTCGCCGCCAGCCTGTCATGGAGCACGGAAGGGGAAGCGTACGACGGAGGAATCACGGAAGCATCACGAGGCAGACGGATTCTTGTACGCCGTTTTCCCATCGGTCCGATTTCAGCCATAGCACCATTTAATTTCCCGCTCAACCTTGCAGCGCATAAGATAGCGCCGGCCATTGCCGTCGGATGCCCTGTGGTACTCAAGCCCGCGAGTAAAACACCACTTTCGAGTTTGTTGTTTTGTGAAATCCTTCACGAAACAAACTGGCCGAAAGGAGCATTCAGCTGTCTGCCGTGCGATCGGGACGCAGGTCAGATGCTGGTGGAAGACGAAAGGATCAAACTTCTCTCGTTTACGGGTTCACCGGCAGTCGGCTGGCAAATGAAAAAGGATGCGGGAAAGAAAAAAGTGGTACTGGAACTTGGCGGAAACGCGGCGCTCATCATCGATAGAGGAGAGCATGACTGGGACAGGATCATAGAGCGCATGGTGACCGGCGCGTTTTACCAGTGTGGCCAATCGTGCATTTCTGTACAAAGAATCTACGTGCATGAAGACATATACAATGAAGTAAAGAAGCGTTTTGTGGAAGCCGCACAGAAACTGATCGTGGGTGATCCCCTTAAAGAAGCAACATCTATGGGACCGTTGATTGACCAAAAGAACAGTGATCGTATTTCGGAGTGGATACAGGAAGCGGAAGAACAGGGAGCAACGGTACTCACGGGCAATCGCGCACAGGGCACGGTCATGCAACCTACCGTCATGGAGCATGTGGGCGGCGACGCAAAACTGGAAACGGAAGAAGTTTTTGGACCTGTCGCCAACTTGCATAAAGTGTCTTCCATTGCGGAAGCGACGGCACGGGTCAACGATTCCAAGTTTGGTTTGCAGCTCGGCGTCTTCAGCAACAACTTCGACTCTATTCAGTACATTTTTAATCACTGCGACGTCGGAGGCGTGATTGTTAACGATGTCCCATCGTATCGAGTCGATCATATGCCGTATGGCGGCATCAAGGATTCCGGTCTCGGACGGGAAGGTATAAAGTACGCCATGCGGGACATGACTGAAGAGAAAGCAATGGTATACTTCTCACATTTCTAAAGCGGTAGCGTATTATGCAATGCACACACGATCTCATCGTTCTCGGCGGCGGCTCGGCGGGGTTGTCTCTTGCAAGCGTCGCTGCACGCTTAGGCGTGAAAGTCGCGCTCATCGACAAGGAGAACCTCGGCGGGGATTGCCTGCATTACGGATGCGTGCCCAGCAAGACGTTGCTTCAGTCCGCAAAAGTCGCGCATCTGGCAAGGAACGGCAGGAAGTACGGCGTTACGGCGCAAGAGATCACGATCGATTTCGAGGGCGTGATGCAGCGCGTCCGAGACGTGATCGGCGTCATCCAGAACCATGCGGATAATGCGGATCGTTTCCGCGCGATGGGATGCGACGTCTGGACGGAGACGCAGGCGGCATTCATCGATCCGCATACAATTGATGTTGGCGATACGAAAATCTCCGCCAAGAAAATCGCTATTTGCGTCGGTTCGCGTCCCGCGACGGTTCCCATCCCCGGTCTCGCGGAGGCGGGTTTCCTCACGAATGAAACGGTCTTCGATCTCAAGGAACAACCCAAACGCCTGATCATCATCGGTTCCGGGCCCATCGGTTGCGAGCTGGCGCAGGCATTTGCGCGCCTCGGAACGAAGGTAATCCTCGCCAATCGCAGCGACCAAATTCTCGGCAAAGAAGACAGGGACGTGCAGGATGTCCTGCGCAATGTTTTCCGGCAAGAAGGCGTCGATCTGCGGCTCGGCGTCTCCATGAAAGAAATAAAGAATGAGAACGGTATGAAGGTGCTCGTGTACGAGAAAAACGGGAAGCGAGAGACCGTCGGAGCCGACGAGATCCTCGTGGCTGTCGGGCGCACGAGCAATGCGGATACGCTCAAAGTGGAGAATGCCGGGGCGGCGCTCGACGAGCGGGGGTACGTGAAGACCGACGCAAAACTACGAACCTCGCAGCAACACATCTACGCGGCGGGAGACGTGACCGGGCACCTGCAATTCACGCATAGCGCCGGGTACGAAGCGGGCATCATCGTCTCCAATGCCCTTCTCCACTTTCCCGCCAAAACCAATTTCGACAGTATTCCTTGGACGACATTCACTGATCCGGAGGTCGCATCTGTCGGCCTCAATGAGATACGAGCAAAGGAGCGGGGCATTCCATACCGCACAAGCGTGTTCCCATTTGAACATCAAGACCGTGCGCTCGCCGAAGGCGAGAACACAGGGTTCATCACATTGCTGCTTGGAAAGAAAGACACACTGCTTGGCTGTCAGATCGTCGGACCGAACGCAGGAGAGCTGATCCACGAGTGGATCGTGGCATACAATGCGAAGATATCCCTCAAGAAACTCTCGCGGATGGTGCACGTCTATCCCACACTTGCGATGGCCAATCAACAGGCGGCAGGAGAATATCTCGGGAGCAAATTTCTCAATCCCCGCACGCGCTGGTGGCTCAGGAAGATTTTCGGCTACAGAAACACCAAGATCGACGGAGTGAATGTGGAGTAGCCTAGGTTACTGCACCGCTTGAGAGAGCGGAGCAGGATGAAGATCCTCTATCCTTTTCCCCATTCTTTATGATCGGTGGCGGACAATGCTAAGGCGCACGCAGTGTACGTGTCGTTGAGGAGTTGCGTGAACGCGCTCACGGATGCCGCGCCTACGACTGCGGAAACAAGAAGTATCCCGTGTCGCAGGCAGGCGAGACAGAAACGGTCTTCGGAGAACTTCAGTATTCCGATCAGCGCGAAGAGCGGTAGCGGCAGCCTGGCGTTCGCGGGCATGAGAACAGCGTACCCGAATATGTTCACAGTCTCAGATCCGTCAGTGTGGCGACACTGTGATCGATACCGGGATAGTCAACCGTAGACTTGCTATATGGATGGTCGTCCGGACGCGTGATGAGGCACGTGCGGACTGATGGAAAGCGCTCTTTGGCTTCCCGCAGGTTTTCCGGTTTGTCATCCACTAAGAAAATCATCGTGTACCCATTTATATGACTCGCGATGATATCGCTCTTCTTCGTCTGGGTGATTGCGAAGGGGAATTCCGCCGGGATGCCGCTCGAGCGGATTTTCGCCTCCTGCAGTTCAGAGTCTCCGTGCGTTGCCAAGAGAATATCCGCTTTTCCCTTCAGAACATCGAGAGAAGGCAGCACGTCGGCAAAGAGGCAGGATGACGATGTTGAACGAATAACGGAAAGCAGCGCCTCGTGGAGGGCGGCTTTATCCGGATGCGGTAATAGATGAACGAACCAATCGACATCCTCGACGATGCAGCAGATCTTCACCTTCTCCCGCGTCTTCAGGAACACAGATTCTGGAATGCCGAACATTTTGCGGAAATAGTCCACTTCCGCCTGTACGAGCTTCGTCGTGTTGAAGAGCGTGTGGTCGAAGTCGAGAATGACGAGGATGGTATGTGAATGCATGCACGTTCGAGGATACACTCCTGTGCTGAGACAGGGAATTCTGACGTGGTAGCGCAGGCTACAGCATCGCACGCGACGTTGTAGCGTAGGCGACTGCGCAGCCTTGATGGAGAGACCATAGTTGCGTACGTTCTATTTCTTTCCCTTTCACTCTATGTTCGGCGGCAAAGGTGGCTGCGGCTGCGGCGCCACACGCACGGGGCTTCGCAGCGGAGCCCCGTTTTTTGGTAGCCTAGGCTACTGCAGGATGTTGATACGTTTCCTATGATCTCGACATGCATACCTGCCTGACTATGCCCACGTTCGATCTCTACTGTTTCCCGCACTGCGTTGACTGCGAGATGCTGAAGGAAGAGTTACGCCGCAGGAAAATACCATTCTCCAACCATGATGTGTCGTCCTCTGCCGCCGAACTCACAAGTATGAAAGTACTCACTGAGGGAATCGTGCATTTCCCCGTCCTTGTCGTCGATAAAGATACCGAGCACATCAGAGTTGCCGCAGGGCTGGAGGATGCGAAATGGCTCCTCTGAGAAGTGCGGTGAAGACAGAGCCTGTCAGGCAGGCATTTTTGCTCCCGCAGTGCTCACGTAATTGAATACGCTGTTGGCTGCTCCTTCCACGGCGGCGTCACCGTGCCGAGAACGGCGACATCCTTTCCTTTGTAGAAGAATGCATCGCATGTCGCGCAGTACGTCACACCCTTCCCGGAGAATTCTTTCTCACCGGGCGCACCAAGGTGTCGCTTGTTTGAGCCCATGGCGAAAATCACCGTTTTCCCTTGCGCCGTTTCGCCGCTATCGCAAAATCTACTCAAGCACTGTAGTTCAGGCTACTGAATCGGGCTGGCTATCGTGGTATGCTCACTGTGCTTCATTCTTTACTCCATCCCCATGTCCATCGATCTTTACACGACCCCCACCTGTGGGTACTGCATGCAACTGAAGGTCGTTCTGCAGGAGAAAAAAATTGCATACTCCGCACACGATATCACGACATCGGAAAAGGACTTCAATATAATGCAGGAAGTCACAAACGGCTGCACATCGGTTCCCGTCACTGTGATCGATAAGGGCACACCGAAACAGCAGGTCGCGGTCGGGTTCGACGATGCAATGGCACTCCTGAAACTCTCCTGATGATCAAAACTCCCAAGCCTCTGCAGGCAACGCTCACATGTCCCAAGTGCGGACATGGGCAGCAATCGACAATTCCCACGGGTGCCTGCATGCCGTTCTACGTCTGCAGGAAATGCAAGGTCATGATCAAAGCGAAGGACGGAGATTGCTGTGTGTTCTGTTCGTACGGCGATCGTCCGTGCCCTCTGAAATCCTCGTGAGATTGCTTTTTCCTTCCCCTTTCCCCCACATCCCATGAAAGAGAAACGCATCACCTTCTCCTATACCGGTCCGAAAGCACTTTCCATTGCTGTTGCAGGGAGTTTTAATAACTGGAGCGCCGATGCTTTGCCACTGCGCAAGAAGGGCAAGAAGTGGGAAGCGGCGATCACGCTCCCGCCGGGACGGTACGAATATCGGTTCGTGGTCGACGGGGACCGCTGGACAGACGACCCCAATGCCCATGAACACTGTCCAAATCCTTTCGGCGAATCGAACTGCATCCTCATGGTCAGTTAAGATGCTGACGACAGATGCGGCTCAAGGGCAAAAACGAGAAAACTCTCTCGAGGGAGATGCAGATCATGTCGAGGGCGCAGCACACCCTCTCCATGTACTGATGTTTGGATGGGAATATCCACCTCGAGGGGAGGGAGGATTGGGTGTTGCCTGTGCCGGACTTGTGAAGGGGCTCCGTTCGCATGGAGTGAAGGTAACTCTCGTGCTCCCCGGTGAACGAAACGACGGAGACGATACCATCCGCGTGAAAAGCGCGTTGCATCCATACGACGATGTCATGCATGGAATACACGGGAGGCACAGTATGGCTGATGACAAACATCTCCATGACTTGTATGGAGGAGACCTGGGAAAAACAGTGAGTGTGTTCACCGACACCGCTGTTAGGCGCACGAGGCATTTGAAGCCGGACATCATTCACAGCCACGACTGGATGACGTTCGGCGCCGGTGTCATGGCTTCGAGGATAACCGGCAGGCCGTTCATTGCACACGTGCACTCGACGGAGATGGACAGGACGAACGGCAAGCCGCATGAGTGGATTTTCGGGCATGAACAGTGGGGCTTGAACCAAGCAAGCCATATTATCGCCGTGAGCCGTTATACCAAGAACGTACTCACGTCCTCCTATGGTATTCCTCCAAAGAAGATCACGGTGATCCATAACGGAGCGCCGATTCCTCCTGCGAGACACCTTTCGAGGAAGGATGCCAAACTGCGGCATCCTCTCGTACTCTTCCTCGGTCGATTGACTGTTCAGAAAGGACCGCACGAATTTCTCTCGGCTGCAAAGAGGGTACTCGAACAGAGACCGGATGTGCAGTTCATTGTTGCCGGTGACGGCTACATGCTCCCCGAACTCATCGAACGTTCCTGCGCCCTCGGCATACAGGACGCCGTGTTCTTCACGGGAAAAGTAGATGCAGCCGAAGCGAGGGCTTTGTATGCCGAAGCTGATTGTTTCGTGATGCCCTCAACCTCGGAACCCTTTGGCTTGGTCGCTCTCGAAGCGATCGCACATGGCACTCCCGTCATTTTAAGCAAGCAGTCAGGAGCGTCCGAGGTCGTGGCCCATGCGATGACCGTCGATTACTGGGACAGCGACAAAATGGCGGACTGCATCCTCACGATTCTCCGCGAAAAGCCGCTTTCCGAGCAATTGAGCAGCGAAGCTCAACACGTGCTGCATACACTGACATGGGAGAGGCAGGCTCAGAACGTCATCACGCTCTACAAAGATGTCATCCATTCTTTTGCTCCCATTCCCACCCCCGCATGACCCCCATCATCACATGCTACTTTCAGGTGCACCAGCCGTATCGGCTGAGGGATCTGCGCGTGCATGACATCGGCAGGGAACACCTCGAGTACTTCGACGCACAGAAGAATCGTGCCATTTTCAGGAAAGTGGCGGGAAAATGCTACCTGCCGACGAACGCACTCATGCTGGATCTTCTCACTACGTATCCCAGCTTTCGCATCGCCTATTCGCTCTCCGGCGTGTTCCTGGATCAATGCGAGGAGTACGGCACCGATGTTCTCGAATCTTTTCAAGCTCTTGCCCGCACAGGCAGCGTAGAATTCCTCGGTGAAACTTACTATCACTCCCTCAGTTGCCTCAAATCCCCCGAAGAGTTCGTTGTGCAAGTCCAGCTCCACGTTCGGAGAGTGCAATCCCTCTTCGGGCAGACACCGACAGTATTCCGCAACACAGAACTGATTTATTCAAATGGAATAGCGCAGATCGCACGCCTCATGGGCTTCCGCGGGATACTCGCGGAAGGGGCAGATCACATCCTGAGGAGCAGAAGTCCCAATCATCTTTTCGTTCCGCCGACATTCACGTTGCCCAAGGACATCTCATCCATCATCCGCAAGCATCGGCCACTGAGCGTCCCATCGAAGAACATACACGTCCTCCTCAAGAACTACCGCCTCTCCGATGACATCGCCTTCCGTTTCTCGGATCGTTCATGGGTAGGTTTCCCTCTCCATGCCGATACGTTCACCGATTGGCTCCTGCAAAGCGGCGGATACTGCGTCAACCTCTTCATGGACTACGAAACGTTCGGCGAACATCAATGGAGAGACACCGGTATCTTCGAGTTTCTTGGCGCTCTTCCGGCTCTCTGGCACAAGAGACGCATTCGCACGATGACACCGTCACAAGTCATCGATGCATGGAAGAAAGAACGCCACACAGAAGAAATCTTCGATGCGCATGCATTCATCTCATGGGCGGACATGGAACGCGATCTCTCGGCATGGCAGGGTAATCTGATCCAGAAGGCGGCGCTCGACTCGCTCTACGCTCTCGAAGTTGATGTGAAGCGGTCAAGAAATCCCGAGCTCCTGGAACACTGGCGCACATTACAGACCTCCGATCACTTTTATTACATGTCCACCAAGTACTGGAACGACGGTGACGTGCACAAGTATTTCAGTCCCTACGATTCGCCGTACGAGGCCTACCGCCGATTCAGCCATGCTCTCTGCGATATCCGGAGTAGAATCGAGCAGCGGAGTCCGCCTCTGAAGCAACGTGCCCGTGTTTGACATTTTCTTTTCATTTCATGCCACGATCCCTCATCCTCGGCAACGGCTCGCTCCTCGCCACGTTCGATGATCACTTGCAAATGCGCGATCTCTACTTCCCGCACGTGGGCATGGAGGATCACACGACATACGGGCATGTCCACCGCGTGGGGGCGTTCGTCGAAGGAAGAGGTTTTTCATGGCTCGACAATCCCGAATGGACGATCGGACCGAAGTACATGCCTGAAACACTCGTAGGCAATTCATCCTTGCGTAACGACCGCCTCGGTATCGCTATCACGGTCGAAGATTGTATTCATCCCGTTCATAATGTTCTCCTGCGGTCGTTCCATGTCCGGAGCACCGACGGACAAGCCAAAGCGATCCGTCTTTTCTTCAATCACGACTTCCACATCTACGGCGACAAGCAGAAGGACACCGCCTTCTACGAACCCTACACGAACAGCGTCATCCACTATCGTCAGAATCGTTATTTCCTCATCGGCGGTACGGCTGATAACGCATTGGAGTGCATTACCGGCGTGCACGGTAACCGCTACGCGTCCATACTGCATCATATGGAGCAACTCAAAACATGCGGTATTTCCTCATACAATGTCGGGAAGTCCGATTACCGGGGATTCGAGGGTACCTGGCGGGACGCCGAGGACGGCGAACTTCAGCGAAACCCCATCGAACAGGGATCGGTGGACTCGACCGTCGCCATCCATGCGAAAGTGGAGAAAGACCGCGAAACGGAAGTCGTGGTTTGGCTCTGTATTGGAAAGACGCTTGATCAGGTGCTGGAGCTCCAGCAGGCTGTCTTGGAGGAAAAACCAAAGAGTCTTCTCCGGCACTGTGCGCAGTATTGGAAGAGTTGGGTGAATGAAGCCGACCGGGATTTCGGATCGCTCAGCCCGGAATTGATCGAACTCTACAAGCGCAGTCTCCTTCTGATCCGTCTCCACGCTGACAACGCCGGAGGCATCGTTGCGGCAGCCGACAGCGACATTATGGCATTCAACCGCGACACGTATACCTACGTCTGGCCTCGCGATGGCGCGTTTGTTTCGCTTGCGCTCGATCATGCGGGGTACTCCGAAGTAGTACGAAAATTTTTCGAATTCTGTTGTCGTTTCCAGACGCCGGATGGGTACCTCCTTCATAAATACAATCCGGATGGTTCACTCGGTTCATCGTGGCATCCGTGGTATAAGGACGGCGAATTGCAGCTGCCGATCCAAGAGGATGAAACGGCGCTCGTCCTGTACGCGATGTGGAAGCATTTTCAGACAGCGAAGGATTTTGAGTTTCTCCATACTATCTACGAGCAGTTTCTCAAGAAATCCGCAGGATTTCTTTGTGATTTTCGGGAAGAGGAGACCGGCTTGCCGCTGCCGAGCTACGATCTATGGGAGGAGCAGCGGGGTGTGTTTACCTATACGACGGCTTGTACGATTGCCGGTCTGCGTGCTGCCTCGGAGATATGTGCGACACTCGGACATTCCAGCCATGAAGATCGCTACAGGACAGTGGCCGACGAAATGCAGCAGGCTTTGCTCTCGCATCTCTTCGATGAAAAAAGTGGGCGCTTCCTCAAAAAAATAGTCCGGAAGGATGGCAAAATCGTTGAGCGTGATGGGACTGTAGACGCGAGTCTCGCGATGATTTGGAAGCTGGGAATACTGCCGCCGGATGACGAGCGCGTCGTGTCCACCATGCGTTCTATCGAGAAGACCCTCACGGTCGGCACGGCTATCGGCGGCATCGCCCGCTATCCGAATGATCGATACCAACACGTCACGTCTGCCGGTAGTGACGTTCCCGGAAATCCATGGATTATCACCACATTGTGGCTTGCACAGTGGTACATCGCGCTTGCGAAAAAAGACTCGGATCTCCTCCCTGCACGGAAATTTCTTGAGTGGACACTGGGGCGAGCGTCAGCTGCAGGTATTCTGCCCGAGCAGATCCATCCCATGACCGGTGCACCTCTTTCTGTTGCTCCACTGACATGGAGTCATGCAACCTACGTTGAGACCGTGCTTCTCTACACGGAGAAGAAGCGCTCCTTTTCCGATTCACACTGATGCCATCGTCTTCAACCTCAATCCTCGGTATTGACCTCGGCGGCACGAAGACGGCGCTGACGCTCTTCAATGCGGCGACGATGGTTCCGCGTACGTCTCAGGTTTTTCCAACGGAGGCATCCGAAGGTTTTGCTGCGGTGCAAGACCGTCTGTTGAAAGCGGTGCATACGATCCGTGCCCCTGATACCGTGGCCATCGGCCTGGGGGTGCCGGGATTCATCGATCCAAAAACGAAACATGTTCTTTCCATGCCAAACATACCCGGTTCCGAAGGTATGAATGTTCGTCACTGGCTTTCGAGCGCCGCCACATTGCCGGTGATCATCGAGAATGATGCTCGTTGCTTCGCTTATGCAGAAGCTCTGTTTGGCGCGGGAAAGGGACATCAAATCGTGCTGGGTGTGACCCTCGGCACGGGAGTAGGCGGAGGAATCGTCATCGACGGCATGCTCCTCCATGGAACACACGGCTATGCAGGGGAAGTAGGGCACGCACTCCTCATGCCCGGTCAGCCCCCGTATCCGACGGAGGATCGCCGAGGTGACGTGGAGCAATTTTTGTCCGGCACCGCGATGGGCAAACGGTGTGAAGCAGCGAGAAGGCCGCAGGATTATTTGGAAGGGCACGTATGCAGTTTCCTGCAACCGGAAGTGATCCGCGAGGTCGCATGGTTCATCGTCAATGCCATGCATTTCATCGATCCATCCATCATTGTTTTCGGTGGTAGCACAGGGAGAGCCCTGAAACCTCACTTGCTTTCAATCGAGCGGGAGTTGCGGCAATGGCTGCTGCCGGGCGTGAAGTCACCCACATTGTCATGTGGCACACTTGCGGATGCGGCCGTTCGCGGGGCGGCGCTGCTCGCAAAGACTTTGATATAAAGAACGGTCCCATTCATTGCGATGTCTCGATGGGGTAGTCTAGACTACTGCGCTATTCATGAGAGAGGACTAGGATGAAGATCTTCTATCCTTTTCCCCATCCTTACCATGATCGGCGGTGGACATTGCTGAGGTGCGTGCACCCAGGACGCCCTGACTCGCACGTTGGGGCGTTTTTTGGCAGGAAACATGCACCGCTATCCGCCGCTCGCACGCAGCAGCCATTGTTCGAGTGCGAAGAACCATTTTTGGAGCGATGTGCCGACGACGAACTTGTTGAATGTGTAGAGCGTCCCCGAGAAAATCAGATATCCCACGATGAGGAAGAGGATGCCACTGATGAGCGATGTGGAATGAATGACCATCTGTTTCCCGAAGATCGAGAAGGAGAATTCTCTGCCTTTCAGGAATTTCCAGAGTTTGCCGTCCTTCGGCATCTTCCGCAGGGCGATCGAGAATGTAACGAGCGGGAACCCGATACCGAGCGCGTAGGCGATGAGCAACGCACCGCCCTCCCATGCGTTCTTGAGCGTCGATGCGAGAGCGAGGATAGCGACGAGAATGGGGCCGATGCACGGAGTCCACGAGAGACCGAGGGCTCCGCCGAACAGGAATGCGCCGACGACGGTCTTCGGTTTCTCCCGCACCAGCGCAAAGCCGTGGAAGCCTTTCCCGAAGAGCGTCATGATCCCGAAGAACATGATGAGAATGCCGATGCTCTGCGTGAACGCCGTGAGATGCACGCGCAGGAACCCTCCGATGAACGTCGCGGACATGCCGATGAGAGCGAAGATGACGGCCAGCCCGGCGCAAAAGCTCATTCCCATGAGGATCTGGTGACGCCGGTCGGTCGTGAGGAGCGCAGCAAGATACGCGGGCAGAATGGGCAATGTGCAGGGCGAGAGGAAAGAGAGCAATCCCGCGAGAAACGCGAGGAGCAGCAGAAGCGGGAGAGACCTCTGCAACACGCCGGGGTCTTCCGCAGGCACGAATGCTTTGCGCTCCGTGGGAGGTTTCTGCTGTCTCTCTCCCGTTGTCAGAAAGAACGCCTTCTTGCCCTGCTCTTCAATGGCACCGATATCCTCATGATGATCGGCAAAAACTGTGAGCACATCCTGTTCGAGTGCGAGCTTCGCGGCCCTATACAGGAAGTATCCCCCGTCCAGTGAGGGTACATTTCGTTCAAACTGCCCCATCGTGCGCACGGCGGCAGTGAAGTACCGAAGATCGTGCGTCTCCTCGTAGAGGAGCAGGAGCCCGTAGGCCATCATGCCGTTCTCCTCCAGCGGTTTCTCAATGATCAGCAGTTCATCGGGGGCGTAGAGATCGGTATCGGGACTGTTGCGCTCGAAGAACCCGCCGCCGTTCCAATCGTAGAGATCCGCGAGCGCGTAATCGGCGATGCGGACCGCGCCGGAAAGAAAGAGCGGATTTCCCGCCTGCCCTGAGCTCTGTCGAAGAGTTGCCCGATATCCTTCGGCGCCGGCGACAAGCAGTGCGGCGCTGTCCATGAGATTCCCCTGCACGCCTTTGGTGCCATCGGGACTCACAAAGTGGTACGGTCCGTGCTCATCCACCATCTCCATCAGGAAGAATGTCAGCGTCTTCTCAGCCATACTGAGCATCTCCGCGTCTCTGCGTCGCGTGCCGATATCGAAAAGCGCAATCATTGCGTCACTGTTCCAGTCTGTGTATTTCGTCCACTCGATGCGCGGTTTCTCTTTGGGGCGATCGACTTCCCCATAGTAGTGTTCTTCGTCGAATGCGTCGCTGTTGCCTGCAAATCCCCCATCCTTTTCGTCGTGCCACATTTTCAAAAAAGCGAACGTCTTGTCGCTTACCTCCTTTGCAAGGTTGTTCCCCGTGCTATCAGCCAGTCGTGCATAGAGTTGCAGGAGTTTGCTGTTGTCGTAGAGCATTTTTTCGTAGTGTGGAGGAGTCCAGTCGCGGCGCGTCCCGTAGCGGTGGAAGCCGCCTTCAATGGGGTCAAAAAGGTTGTAGTTCGTTTTGATCTCGGAGAGTCTAGTGTATTGATTCTCCAGTGTCTTTTCGATCATCTCGAGCCATACGGGCTCTTTCGTTTTCTCGTATTGATCAAGGAACGCCATAAGCGTGCGGGGTTGGGGGAACTTCTGGTTTTGGCCGAAACCGCCGTAGGTTTCGTCGAATGAATTGACCGAATATTCCGCATAGGATTCTGCTTGGCGTTGTAATTCCGCTTCCGAGGGAACACGAGGGGGCATCGGCTTGTAGTCCGCTCCTCTTGCCATAGTCGAGAAACCGCCCTGTTCAACGTACTCAACCGCCCGACGCATGTTTTCGAGCATCGTCGAGACGGGGCGGGGACCGGAGAATCCGTAGATGCGCTCACGGTTGGGTGCCATCACCGTCGTCGACGGCCAACCGCCTTCAAGGTAGTGGCGCGTCAAGTCCTGCCGCTTGTCCGCATCGACGTAGACAGGAATAAAATGCTCATTGATGTAGGGATAGATCTGTTCGTTGTAGAGATATTCGTCGCTCCCGTAGACCTGGCACCAATAACACCACGATGGAGCCGTCAGGAGAAGGAAAATCGGCTTATTCTCCGCAATGGCCTCATCGAACGCGGCAGGACCGTACTCTCGCCATTCAATGAGCGGCGTGAGGCGCTCCTCAAGCTCGAAGGAGTAATGCTGCGTCGCCAGTCCGGTGCTTGGTAGGAGCAAAAGGAGGGCGATGAATAATGGAGCCGTGAATCGTCGAAGGGTGTCCATGAGGGAATGGATTCAAACGGGTATTAACTGAGCGCCTGCAGAGCGAAGAGTCCTGTGACGACCCCGCTACCGGCCAGAAACCATGGCACAGCGAGCGAATGATCCTGCGGCAGGATTTCGCGGACGAGAATGGCAAGGTACACACCTGCAAAGAGCGACAACAACACCGCATGGGCATCCGACGAAAACGGCAGGAATGATGCCAGCATCCATCCGATGAAGGGCGAAAAACCGGCGAGGAGCCGAGCGATCCATGTACGCGCTGTCCCGACACGTAACTCTCGATGGGATGCGTGCATCGAGAGATCGTCGAGCAAGTCGTAGGCTACGAGTCCGATGATGAAGATGAGGTTCCGTAGGGCATCCATCCCCGGCATCAGCGCGGCGACGATGCCGATCAAAACTCCCGATGCGATGGTATTGCTTCGCAGGAGCAGCAGAAGTTCCGACTGTCCCTGTGCATCCTCGTGCGCATGAATGTGGCGGGCGAGCAGGATCGTTGCGACGAATCCTGCGGGGAGTCCGATGATCGTGAGCGGATGAGAAGCATGGATCGCAGTGTACGTGTCGTTGAGGAGTTGCGTGAACGCGCTCACGGATGCCGCGCCTACGACTGCGGAAACAAGAAGTTTCCCGTGTCGCAGGCAGGCGAGACAGAAACGGTCTTCGGAGAACTTCAGTATTCCGATCAGCGCGAAGAGCGGTAGCAGCAGCCTGGCGTTCGCGGGCATGAGCACAGTGTACCCGAATACATTCACAGCACCACATCCTCGAAGAGACAGGATGGAGCGATACTGTGCATGATTGCGAGCAGCTTTGTATGGAGCATGGCTTTGTTCGGATGCGGCAACAGATGAACGAACCGATCCACATCCTCCACAACGCAGCAGATCTTCACTTTCTCCCGAGTTTCTCGGAACACGGCCTCCGGAATGTCGCACGTTTCTCGAAAATAGTCCGCTTCCGCCTGCACCAGCTTCGTCGTATTGAAGAGCGTGTGATCGAAGTCGAGGATGATGAGCGCTTGTTGCTGCCCATGGCGAAAATCACGGTCTTTCCTTTTATAGCTTCGCCGCTGTCGAGGATGAGTTGAAAACCACCCGCGATCTTCTCGACGGCTTTCACCAGCGCGATCTTGTGCGTGACCGCATCGAAGCTGAGCGCGTGCTTCTTGAAGTTCTCCATGAGGTCGGGGTCGGTGATATCGATGGTGCCCGGTCAGTTGCCGACTTCTGCAGCAGTCATGCCGAGGTCACCCTCTTCCGCGCCGACAATGAAGGTAGAGAGCTTGTAACGGGCGGTATAGATCGTGGCGGTATACCCGGCGCAGCCAAGACCAATGATGAGGACGTCGTACATAGAGGGTGGAAATGTTATGGTTTTCAGTATCGGTTTCCCCTGAGGAGAGCGCTGTAGCCAAGGCTACTGCAATTGCTCCGGGGGAACGTATACTTGCCGTGTATTCCCTTATTCTATCACATGCTCCCATGACCATCGACATCTACTCCACGCTGCAATGCGGCTACTGCAAGCAGTTGAAGGTCGTACTCACGGAGAGGAAGATCCCCTTCACCAATCACGACGTCACCACTACCGAGGAGGATCTGGCGGAAATGCAGAACCTGACGAATGGCGGGATGTCCGTGCCGGTCATGGTGACGGATAAGGGTACGCCGACGCAAAAAGTCGTTGTCGGGTACGATGATGCAGCGGCACTCTTGAAGATATGAACGCTCCCTCCGCACCAATTCAAGCGAAGCTGACGTGTCCGCACTGCAGCGAGAAGCAAACAGCCGCCATGCCCGGCGACGCCTGCGTACCGTTCTTCGTGTGCAAGGTATGCAAGAAGATGGTGAAGGCGAAGGAGGGAGACTGCTGTGTGTTTTGTAGTTTTGGGGATCGGAAGTGTTCAATAGCGTCCTCAATTGGTATTGAGAGAAAGGTTTGATAGATTAGGGACATGCTCCTCTCTCCCCATCCCACTCTCTCACTCCTCGCTATCTATATCTTCCTCATTCCGATTGTTGTTGGCGTGTTGTGCGAGTTTGCGAAGCTAACAGTTGCTTCTTCGAGAAAGGGTCACATTGATTATGATGCGTTTTTCCACTCCGGCGGGTTCCCGAGTTCGCATGCTGCGTTTGTGACATCGCTCCTCATTATTGTTTGGTATAAAACGGGTCTTGGTTCCGTAGAGTTTGCAATCGCGGCTGTGTTCGCCGCCATCATCTTCTACGACGCGATGAATTCCCGCCGCGAGATCGGCTTGCAGGCGGAAATGTTAAATCGCCTCCAACACTGGAAGAGGTTCCAGACGCGCATCGGACATTCATTTATCGAAGTTCTTGGTGGTATCGCCTTTGGAGCTATCGTCACTCAAGTCGGGATTTGGCTAAGCACGTAGTACGTCATGCTGAGCCCTTCGATGAACCTTCTTCTTTTTTACCTACTTCTCGACTCAGTTTATCCTGAGCCTGTCGAAGGGCTCGAAGAAAACGAACGTAACTGCTCACTGACTTTGCACGAAAGGGCTAAAGCCCTGTAAACAAGGGCGTTAACCCCGCCCTTAAGGGCGGGGTTAACGAAAGCCACCACTTGGGCTTTAGCCCTTCGTATAGATCTTCTCTTGCAGGGTCAGTGAGCAGTTACAAACGAACCAATCGCTGCGACTGTTGCCTCAGCATGACGTGACCAGCATCCCTCCTGTATGATATTTTCATACTTCGATCCCCTCAGTAAAAGTGTCCAAACTTGCCTCCCAGAAAGACGATTTCCCCCAGTGGTATTTGGATGTCGTGGAGCAGGCGGATCTTGCCGAGTATGCGCCGGTGAAGGGGTGCATCATCTTTAAGCCCTACGGGTATGCGATCTGGGAGATGATACAGCGCGAGATGGATGCGAGAATCAAAGAGCTTGGTGCGCAGAATGCGTACTTCCCGCTCCTCATTCCGGAAAGCGTGATGGCGAAGGAGGCGAAGCATGTGGAGGGATTTGCACCGGAGTGCGCCGTGGTGACGCATGGCGGCGGTAAGGAGCTTGCGGAGAAGCTCTACATTCGCCCGACCTCGGAAACGATCATCTATCAAACCTTCGCCAAATGGGTCGGCTCGTACCGCGATCTCCCCATCAAAATCAATCAGTGGGCGAACGTGGTGCGTTGGGAGATGCGGACGCGGCCGTTCCTGCGCACGCTCGAATTCCTCTGGCAGGAGGGCCATACCGTGCATGCTACGAAAGAGGATGCGGATGATATGGCGGCAGCTGCGCTCCAGATGTACGTTGATTTCGATCGCGATGTGCTCGCGCTCCCCGTGATTCACGGCAAGAAACCCGATCACGATACATTCGCCGGCGCCTTGTATACGCTCACAACGGAAGCCCTGGCGCGCGATGGCAAGGCGATCCAAGCCGGAACTTCCCACAATCTCGGTCAGGGGTTCTCCGAGTCCTATAATGTTTCGTATCTGGATGAAAACCAAAAAGAGCAACGTCCGTGGATGACGAGTTGGGGGGTTTCCACACGGCTTATCGGCACGGTCATCGTTGTGCATGGGGATGAGAAGGGATTGCGGCTTCCGCCTGCTGTTGCACCGATTCAAACCGTTATCGTTCCGATTTATCAAACGGATGCCGAACGAGAAATTGTTCTCGCTGCCTCCGCGGATCTTGCCGCTTCCTGGAGTGGGCAGGGGATTCGGGTGCATATCGATAGCCGCGATGGCAAGCGGCCGGGGTTCAAATTCGCCGAGTGGGAGGTGAAAGGTGTTCCGGTGCGAGTAGAAATCGGACCAAAGGATCTTGAAAAGAAGCAGGTGACGATTGTGCGGCGCGATACAGGCGAAAAGGAATCGATGCTTATGGATGCCGCGCGCGATGCGATGGCAATCACGAATCTCCTCACACTCATACAGGAAAATCTTTACGATCAGGCTCTGCAGTTCATGGAGGATCAAACATCATCGGTCGAAACGTACGATGAATTTAAAAAAGCACTCGAAGAAAAACCCGGATTTATCTGGGCGCCGTGGGATGGCACTGCGGCAACCGCCGAAGCTGTGCAGAAGGAAACCAAGGCGACAATCCGCGTGCTCCTCCCGCAGCGTCCTTCTGCGGAAGGTATGAAGGATATGTATTCGGGAAAGCCTGCGAAGGAAATGGTCTTATGGGCGAAGGCGTATTAAACAAGACGTCATCCTGAGTGCCACCTCCCGAATGAAAGGGGACACAGGCATGCAAACATCAAATATTGTTCAGGAACCTCTGCAAAATGCGTCATGCTGAGTGATCGCAAAAACTCAAGCGTATGCTTCGATACAATTTTTGGCTCTGCGGAGCCAAAAATCACTCAGCATGACACGCTTGAGTTTTTGCGATTGTATCGAAGCACGCATTTTGCAGAGGTTCCTTCAGTTATTCCCTCCATTAATTTTGTCCCCTTTCATTCGGGAGAATTGGTGTATCGAAGGACTATCTCCAAAAATTTTTTTTCTTCGCAAGTTGAGTGAGAAGATCAAATTGTCCATCGATGATTGCCTCTTTTTTCTTCCGGCTCCATCCCTTTATCTGCTTTTCGGCTGCTATGGCATCAAGAGAGCTGTCGAATGCGCATGAATATATAAGTTGAAGAGGACGCTTGGTATAGGTATAGCTTTCCGGGTTCATTCCTTCCTGATGTTGTTCAACCCGTAATTCAAGGTTATTTGTCACTCCTGTATAATAACCTCCATCACTGCAGCGAAGGATATAGACCCAAAATTTATCGATGGCAGACATTAGGATTGTGAGTTTAGCATTGCTCCTGTCCTTCGATACACCAATCCCCAACCCTGATGGGGGTACCCGGCCATTTTTCTTCTCTTGCACCGCTCCTTGTACTATGCACTGATTCACCCCCATCAGGGTTGGGGTGGCACTCAGGATGACGTGACCAGCGCACTCATGCTACACTCCACCCCTTTTGCCCATGTACATGCCAAAATCCTGGTTTACCATTGCGGCCCTCTTTACCTTCCTCGCTACTACCGCTCTTCTCCACTGGTGGCAGGTTCCATCGTATCCATTGGAACTCTGGAGCATCCTCGGTGCGAGTGCGCTTCTCTTCTTTAGCGTCGGGTTCATCACGCGTTCTCATCTTTCATTCCTTTTTCACTGTGTAATCCTCGGCGCATCGTTAGGATTTTTGCGCGTTGCACAGACAACACATGTCACAACTTCCGGATCGGTGGAGTTGTATGCGGCGGAGAGGGGGGAGCGAAAAGATAAAGATCTTTCGCAGGTGAAACTTCATGGACACATCAGCGAAGAACCGGATCGTCGGCCGATGCAAACGAAGTACACGGTGGCTGTGGATAGAATCGACGATACTGTCGTACAAGGAAAAGTGCTCGTCACCGATCACGCTTTTTACCCGATTCATCAATACGGTGACGAAGTTCTCGTCACGGGAATTCTGGAGAAGTCGACGCAGATCGAAAATTTCCACTACGATCGTTACCTTTCGCGCTACGGCATCTACGCCGTCATGTACCGC
>Ga0210057_1004186_pt1 | contig 19393 bp, 21 predicted proteins | sample CryGeyCG2114_010_2_FD_183968 | JGI IMG/M metagenome (GOLD analysis project Ga0210057, IMG submission 183968) | Groundwater microbial communities from aquifer - Crystal Geyser CG10_big_fil_rev_8/21/14_0.10 (SPAdes) (version 2) | ecosystem: Environmental > Aquatic > Deep subsurface > Groundwater ...
ACTTGTTCTCCTTTAGCTACCGGATCTCCAATATTCTCCCAGGTAATCTCTAGTCCAAGAGACTCAAGCTTTTTAGCCACTTCAACAATTTCACGTATTTCGTATACTAGTTCATCTGCCCCAGGGTGTACAAGGTTTGTTCTCATTTACAATATAGATAATATCAGATATGCGAAGTGATTGAAATTACTTGAAAATTGAGTATGATGGTGACTATTGCGTAGGTGGCAGAGTGGTCAAATGCAGTGGACTGTAAATCCATCGCCCGTTGGGCTACGCAGGTTCGAATCCTGCCCTGCGCACCTTTGAGGAAATTGCAAGCCAGAGGAAGTCGCCTGCGGCGGCGAAATGCGTTCGGACTAATTCAAGAATACTGCGCATTAGAAAAACCCCGCACAAGCGGGGTTTTCCTTTACTTACTCTTGACCAACTCTTTCTTCAGGAGGCTCCCCTTCCTTCCTTTTTTGACATCAAAAACAAAATCTTTCTTTTTGAAATCAACATTAACAATACCACCCCTAACAATTCCCTTAGAAATCATAAGGTTAGCAACCTGTGTCATGATTTTGTTCTGGATCAATCTCTTTAGAGGCCTAGCTCCATACTGCGGATCGTATCCCTTATCTGTCAGAGCTTTTTGCGCATCCGGTGAGATATTTAGAGTAATTTCTTTTTGAGCTAGTCGTTCCTTAACCTGTTCAATCTGGATGTTTACAATTTCTTTTATACTTTCTTTGCTTAGAATATCAAAGATCACAATCTCATCTAGACGATTTAGAAATTCTGGTCGGAAGTAATCTTTCAGAGAATCCATAACTTTAGTTTTGGCTTCTTTGTAATCATCTTTAATACCACCGGTACCGAAACCAAGTTTTTCCATTTTATCGATATGTTGAGCCCCAATGTTTGAGGTTAGAACCACCACGGTGTTTTTAAAGTTAACCTTCCTTCCCTTAGCATCAGTCAAATGTCCATTATCAAGCACCTGCAAAAGGATATTGAAGACCTCTGGATGGGCTTTTTCAATCTCATCAAAAAGAAGAACAGAGTATGGTCGATGACGAATCTTCTCGGTTAGATTTCCACCCTCTTCGTGTCCAATATATCCAGGGGGTGATCCGATCAGTTTGGAGACTGAATGTTTTTCCATAAACTCCGACATATCAACTCGAATCAAGGCTTCCTCGTCATCAAACATAAATTCAGCCAAAGCTTTAGTTAACTCTGTCTTTCCAACTCCAGTAGGGCCTAGGAATAGGAATGAGCCGATTGGTCGATCTGGATCAGCAATACCAACTCGAGAGCGCTTAATCGCGTCTGAGACACGCCTAATGGCATCGTTCTGACCAACGACTCGAGCCTTTAGTTCTTCTTCGATTCGGCCAAGTTTTTCAGCCTCACTCTCAAGCATTCGATTGATTGGAATTCCTGTCCAGCGAGAAACTACATCGGCAATATCTTCTTCAGTTACCTCTTCTTTTAGAATCCTTCGAGACCCTTGCAAGCGTTTTAATCTCTTAGCTTTTGTTTCTAACTCTTTCTCTAAGGTTGGCACTTCTCCATATCGAATTTCAGCTGCCCGTGAAAGATCAGCCACGGCCTCGGCTCCTTCCGCTTCAAGGCGTAGTTGTTCCAAATCTTTCTTGATCTGTTTAATACTAGATACAGTTTCTTTTTCGTTTTTCCAGCGCAGTTCAATGTCCGAAGTCTTTTCTTTAAGGTCAGCAATTTCAGACTCAATATCTTTAATCCTTTTATGTTGTTTGGTATCTTTGTTTTTCTTTCCACTAACTTCCTTTTTGAGAGCCTCTTTTTCAATCTCTAACTTCATGACTTTTGAATGAGTTTCTTGCAAGATTGGTGGCATATTTTCCAGAGAAATCTTTAATTGCGAAGCTGATTCGTCAATTAGATCTACGGCCTTGTCTGGCAAAAAACGATCGGTAATGTAGCGGCTTGAAAGATTAACAGCAGCGACAATGGCATCATCGGTAATTCGGACTCCGTGGTATAGCTCATATCGGTCCTTGAGACCCCGAAGAATTGTAATGGCGTCTTCAATGTTTGGCTCATTTACATGCACTGGTTGAAACCTCCGAGTGAATGCTGGATCTTTTTCAATATGTTGCTGATATTCTTTTAGGGTAGTGGCACCAATAACCCGCATATCTCCCCTAGCTAGTGCCGGTTTTAACATATTAGAAGCATCCATTGAACCCTCGGCTGAACCCGCACCCATGATGGTATGGATCTCATCAATAAAAAGAATAATTTTACCCTCACTTCTTTCAATATCCTTCATCAGATTCTTTAGTCTTTCTTCAAATTCTCCACGGAATTTGGTTCCAGCCAGAAGGGCTCCAAGGTCTAATGAGACCAGCTCCTTATCCTTCAAAGATTCCGGCACATTCCCCGAAGAAATCTTTGAGGCCAAACCTTCGGCAATAGCGGTTTTACCAACCCCGGCTTCTCCAATTAGAATTGGGTTGTTTTTAGTTCGACGTGAAAGAATTTGTAAAATTCTAGAAATCTCAATATCTCGTCCAATAACCGGATCGAGTTTATTCTCAGCTGCAAGAACCGTTAGGTTTCTGGTAAATTTCTGGATAGTCTTTGGTTTCTTTGGACCTTCTGGAACATCCTTAAAATTACCATGCTTAAGTTCCTCCACAATTCGAACGACCGCGTCTTTTTCAACTTTAAACTTAGAGAGAATCTCCTTAGCAGCACTATCAATAGTGAGAAGCGCGATAAACAAATGTTCCACGGCAACCTGCTGATCTTCCATTTCAACCGCAATTTTGCCAGAAGTTTCAATCGTATGAGCCAATTCTGGTGTTAGATATATTTGATATGAGGGTGAGAGAGTCGCTCCGGTAGCCGTATCGATAGTATCAAAAACAATGTCAGTTAAAACAATTGAGTCTACATTTAATCTTTCTAAAACAGAAACAACCATTGAGTCATCTTGCTCAATTAGAGCAGCCAAAAGGTGCAGTGGGTTAACATGATTTTGACCACTGGAAATAGCCAGCTCGTGGGCTTTCCGGATGGCTTCCTTAGCTTTGATCGTAAAATTACTAAATGGTGGCATATAAAATAGAGTACAATATTATTTTATAATGTCAATTATTGCACCGCTTGGGAAGCGGCGGCTGAGTTAGAAGTATCATCCCCTCCTACAAGCACCAAGAGTGCTTCTATTGAAACAAAAACACCCTGTCTAGTTAGAAGACCAACCACATCTCCTGAAAGATTGAGCAGAACAGTTCCCGGGCCCATACCAACTAGATTTAGATTGGTCACAATTTGACCTGCTCCAACTAGATCAGAGACTAACCCGGTTGAGACAATGTTTCGACTGGTTCCACTGATCGCCACCACACTTTGGCCTAACTGTAGCGGACCAGTTGCAAAAGATCCCGTTATAAATTTTTTGTCACCACCATTCTTAACTTTAAAATAGGTAGCCCCGGTATTAGTATCAGTTCTTGAAAACTCCAGAGCAAACTCTTCACCTCCGTCAAACCTAACAATGTAATCTAAAACCTGGCTGTAGCTTCCATCAACAGTGATAATTTCTCCATCATCTGACCGAACCACTCCGATCGCCAGAAAAGCTCCGGTTGAATCAGCGATCCTGACAATATTTGATTTGTTTTTAGAAATAGCATCAACCACCCGATCTTCCTCAGTAACAACTACAGTTTCTTTGACTGTTACTACTTTTTCTTGTGGCTGAACATCACTTGGTACAACAGTTTCAACTGTTCTTTCAACTACACGGTTAATGGTTTGTTTAACTTCAACTGGTGCTTTGTCTAAAAGAGAGACGGTGATAATACCTGTGGCAATTGAGGTCACGAAAGAAACCAAGAGTACTAATAGGATGAGTTGTTGCTTATTTAGATCCTCCATATGAATACCCCTATTATATCAGAGCTGTCAATTATTTTCGAATATCAATTTGAGTTCTGAAACTAAACGATCAATGTCCTTTTTAGTACTAAACCTTCCTAGGGTAATACGGATACTAGATGTAGCACAGTCTTTCTTACCTAATTCATTCACCACATAGGAAGAGGACTCTCCAGTTAAGCTACGACAAGAACTTGAAAACGAAACTGCGACACCCTGATTGTCTAGCTTGATAACTAAAAATTCAGCGTCCACTCCCGGAAAACAGACGTTGATGTTGTTGGGTAATCTAGTCTCTCGAGAACCATTTAAAGTAGCTTTCGGAAACACCTTTTGAATCTCCTCTATACCATAGTCCCGAATCTTTTCTAAACGCTTTGTCTCAAATTCTCTCTCCCTACATGCAATAGATAAAGCTTCTTGAAATCCTCGAAGACCAGGCAAATTCTCTGACCCAGGTCTTAGACCACCTTCTTGACCTCCGCCCAAGAGAACCGGGGAAGCTTTGACACAGTCTTTCTTTATCAAAACTCCAACCCCTCTAGGTCCATAAGTCTTGATACTATCTAGAGTTAGTAGATCAACGCCCAAACTTTCTAGACGAAAATCAAGATAACATGCTCCCTGACTAGCATCTGTATGAAAATATGGATACTGGCTACCATTTTCTTTTCGGTACCCCTTGATAATCTTTGCGATCTTGGAAATTGGTTGGATTGTACCAACCTCATTATTAACCTGCATGATTGAAACCAGAATTGTATTTTTCTTGAGGTTTCTTCGGACGTCATCTGGATTGATCAACCCTGCTTCGTTAACACCAACATAACTGATCTCGGCTTTAGCAGTTTTCTCTAGCTTCCGACAAATAGCTAAGATAGCTGGATGTTCAATGGTACTAGTAATAATGTGGGGTAAATCCTGGCCCTGATATCCAAAGAAAACACCCTGGATAGCTAGGTTGTCAGATTCGGTACCACTTGCGGTAAAAATAACCTCTTTGGGCTTAACCTGCGCTAGTTTAGCAATGATACCTCGGGCTTCTTCCAAAGACTTCTTGGCCAAAACCCCCTCCTGATGAATAGCTGAAGGATTGGCATATAACTTTTGGGAATCTTTGATTACCTTTTGGATCCTCGGATCAATCGGTGTGGCCGCCGCATAATCGAGATAAACTCTTTCTTTTCTAAACATATTGGAACTATCATACCTTTTTCTTTACCTTTTCAAAAGAGTAAAAATATGTAATAATTCGAAACTATCTTATGGAAAAGTACTTAGACATTTTGATATACATAAGTTTAGGCCTTAATTTGCTCTTAATCTTGTGGCTAACCAGAACTGAGTTTAGACTTCAAAAGCTGTTACGTGGAAAAGATGCTAAGAGTCTAGAAGATGTTATTACCAACCTTTCTAGAGAAGTTGATTCCTTAGAAAACTTCCAAAAGGAAGCCACTCAGGCAATGTCTCTTCTTAACGAAAAGATTGCCACCAGTATTCGTGGGGTTGGCTTAGTTAGATTTAATCCTTTCAAAGGTAAAGGCTTTGGTGGTGATCAGAGTTTTGCGGTTGCTCTAGTTGATGTTAATGGTAATGGTTTAGTAATTTCCAGCCTCTACACCAGAGAACGCGTCAGTACTTACGCCAAACCAATAAACAACTTCGAGTCTGCATATGACCTAACAGATGAAGAAATAGAGGCCTTGAAGATAGCCAAAGAAAAAATATGACTAAAACAACTGAAAGACCGCCAATTATTGCCGTCATGGGCCATGTCGACCATGGTAAGTCCACACTTTTAGACTTTATTCGGAAAAGTAATGTGGTCGAAACTGAAAGTGCTGGTATTACCCAGCATATTTCAGCTTACGAAGTTGTTCATAATCAGAAAAAAATTACTTTTTTAGATACTCCCGGTCATGAGGCCTTTTCAGCTATTCGTCGAAGTGGAACTTTAGTTGCTGACATTGCCGTCTTAGTCGTAGCTGCAGATGATGGGGTTAAACCACAAACCATTGAAGCCTTTGAATCTATTAAATCAGCGGGTATTCCTTTTGTGGTGGCGATTAATAAGATTGATAAAGATGGTACCAACATTGAAAATACCAAAGCCTCCTTGGCTGAAAATGAAATATATCTAGAAGGCTACGGTGGAGACGTGCCAAATGTGGCTATCTCAGCCCTCCGCGGTGATGGGGTTGAGGAGCTAATGGACACCATCCTTTTAGTTGCTGAGGTTGAAGAATTAAAGGGTGATCCTGGTCAAAAAGCAGAGGGTTTTGTGATCGAGAGTCATCTAGATACCAAGAAAGGAATTTCGGCAACTTTGGTAATTACTAATGGCACCTTAGAAACCGGAGACTTTGTTGTTTCCGGAGAAAGTTTTGCCCCAGTTCGTTATATCGAAAATTATTTAGGAGAGAAAATCACCAAAGCAACTCTCTCACAACCAGTTCTAATCAGTAGTTGGAATTCCCTACCTCACGCAGCTGAAACATTTTTTGTGATGGAAACAAAAAAAGAAGCGGAGGAAAAGATTGCTGAATTTGATCGATCGGAAAGAGTTTTAGTTGATCAAACGGAAGTCGCAGATAAATTATCTGTGCCCGTAATTGTTAAATCTGATGCTCATGGAACACTCGATGCCGTCCTTAAAGAGATTAGAAAGATTTCCCTCGAAAGAGTCCATCCCAGAATAATCTCAGCTGGCATTGGACCTATTACCGAAAATGATATCCGACTAGCTCTAACCAAGGAACACTCTTTGGTGGTCGGTTTTAATAGCAAAATGGATCCAAGAGCTAAACACTTAGCCGATCGTGAGAATATTAGTCCACAGACATTCTCTGTTATCTACAAACTAACTGAGTGGGTCGAACAAGAGCTTCAGAAACAAAGTCCAACCTTTGATACCGAAGAAACTACTGGCCAAGCTAAGATTCTAAAGATTTTTAACCAGAGCAAGAACAAACAAGTCATTGGAGCCCGTCTAGAAGAAGGTCTCTTAAAAAAAGGATCTAAAATAAAGGTTTTAAGGAGAGAAAATGAAATTGGTGATGGAATTATCCGAGAACTACAACAAAACAAAAATGAGGTAACTGAGATAACAGATGGCGAATTTGGTGCCATGGTTGAATCAAAAACAGAAATCGTGGCTGGCGATTATATTCGCTCAATTGTAATTGTTAAGAAGTAATTATGAAGAGTTTAATTAGAAGCGGACGTCTGGCAGAAGATATCAAAAAGAATACTTCGGAATTTATTGCACGAGAATCAAACTACTCATCACTAATTACCGTTACCAGAGTAATCCTTAATGATTCCTTGAAAAGTGCTCAAATATTGATTACTGTATACCCTGAAGATAAAAAGGATGAGGTTCTAGATTTCCTGAAGCGTCAGAGAACCAATATCCGAGATTATCTAATGAAAAAAATTCGTAGCCGAATTATCCCTTTCATTGATTTTTTTAATGATGAAGGTGAAAAGAACCGACAACGATTGGACGAACTTTCACAATAAAATATAGTAGGCACGATGGCGAAGTGGAAACGCTGTGGTTTGCAAAACCTCCATGCGCGGGTTCGATTCCCGCTCGTGCCTCACTGCCCGGGTGATGGAACTGGTATACATAGTCGACTTAAAATCGGCGGCCGTAAGGCATGTGGGTTCGATTCCCGCCCCGGGCACAAGGTTGGGTTTTTTACTAAACTACAGTAAGATACAACCTTATCCGCCCATAGCTCAGCTCGGTAGAGCAGTCGCCTTTTAAGCGAACGGTCGCAGGTTCGAATCCTGCTGGGCGGACACGGCACTTTGTGCTTTAATAATTAAATTCGGGCGAGTGGCGGAATTGGTATACGCGCTAGTCTTAGGAACTAGTTCCTCACGGATTAGGAGTTCGAGTCTCCTCTCGCCCACCCCTTGACATTGGATTAAAATACTATATAATCGCGGGTAGAATCGCACATTAACTTAACAATCACAAGCTTGGTACAGGAGCAAAGCCATGATGGTAGCCTACATTGTCTTAGGTTTTCTGATTCTTTGTGTCGTCTTGGCAATCATTTTTTTCGGGGTTCATGCCCTAATTGATGTTGCTGGCGACGTCGGCTTCTTCGTAAAGAAGCCGATGCAGGGTCGCTTTATCGCAATCATGCGAGGAGAAACCTTGGTCAAAATTATTTACTCCATCAAAGGATGGGTTCTTGATGAGGCCACTGGCAACATGGTTGAAGGTGACAGACCAATTGGTTGGTTCGAAAATTTGTTCGGTTCCCAGTGGATCGGACGACCATTCACCTTTAATGTCTTTCGTTTCAAGTTGAGTTGGGATGAGTTCGGCAAGAAGGAAGGTGTGGATGGTCAGTCAATCATCTCGATTGTGGATCAGGATGTGGAAAGTTTGTTCTTTGAACACACTTACGCTCTGGTTCTCAAAAAAGCCGAGTCGGCTGGCAATATTCCCCTTAACATGACAGCCCAGATAACGCTTCGACGGCTAAACCCCGCACGAACCATGTTCAAGCAGGGGACCCCGAAGAAAACTTTCGAAACGACTATTGGCTTGGCCTTGAACTCCGGTCGTGAAGTTCTCCGAGAAATGTACATTGATGAAATCTTGGGACTTGGGGATAACCCCGATGGTAGTACAAAGAAAGTGTCTAATCTACCAAAAGAATCCAAGCAGAAAATCATTCAGAGAATTTTCGATCTTAATCAGCACTCGGACCTGAGAGATGTAGATGCTGGTGAAGGATCTGGTCCCCTGGTAGAGCTTACCGGTTACCAAATTATTGCTGTCGCAATTGAAACTGTTGATCCTGATCTTCCTCAAGAGAAGCTCGACCTTCTATCTGCTCCGGCCTTGGCCAAAAAACGAGCTGAGGAGACAATCATCAGCGCCGAGGCCACAAAAAAAGCTGACATACTGAAGGGAGAGGGACGAGCTGGTGCCCTGGCAGCGGAGGCAAGGGCGATGGGTCGGTTGAAACATGCTGCCCATCTCCGAGAGCTCCAAGCTCTTGAGAAATCGAAGTTGCTTACAACAGGTGGTAAGGGCCTCAACATCTTTGCGAGCGCAGAGAGAGAAGATCCCAATCCTGATCCTGAGTAAGAAGATTGTTACTACCCAAGTCGGCCACTCACGTGGTCGACTTTTTTTAGTTTGACAAACATGCACATGATTGTTATATTCCAGACAGAGTCAGAACCTTTAATCTAACAACAGGAGGTGTTCCATGACGATAATCTTTATCATGCTGTCAATCCTCGGAATTAGCGCTGGTCTACTTCTGATAGTCTTTGGAAAGAGTGCCAAAAGTAGCACTCGAATGTTTGGATCCAAAACAATAAAATTTGGTTCCAACACAGCGATTACCAGCGGGATAGTACTGGTCTTGTGTATCTTAAGTATTTTCTGGCCTGAAAGTAAAGCTACTGATCAGGTCAGAGCCGCTCAATCAGCCTCCCCGGAGTTGATGAGGATTCACCTCGAGGAATGGGAGTCTTGGCCAGATTTCATTGCTCCAGTTGGCCATTTCGCCTATAGCGAAATACCCAGAGGCAAGAAGTTCGTGTTCGAACCCCTGGGACGAGCCTTGGTCAAGGTCGAAGGGAGTAACACCGCTTTCTTGTCAACTCCTGACGGTCCTTCGGTCAGACTCGGCTTAATTTTTGACAGAGTCGGGTACATGTCTCTCGAAGAGCAACCGGTGATAGTCACCAGAAAAGTTCAGAAGTAACCAAAGGCGAGATCGAAAGATCTCGCCTTTTCTTTTACCCAAACAAAAACCACCTCTGTTAGATAAGGCAGTTTTTTGTTTTCTAAATCTAGAAAATGAATATACCGGTCGTTGGAATTCCAAAGGTATTTAGGACAACTTTGATTATACCGAGGGCTGCAACCATAATGAAGATTCCAACGAGACCCCAAACAATCTTTCTTTTGCCTGTCTTTCTTCCCTCGTCTGACTCGCTGTTAGCGATAAACTGAACTAGGCCCCAGACAAACACTATCGTTGCAACCGCAAAGAGAAGTATTATGGTCGGATTGATGATAACAGCATCAATCCGCTTAAGTAGATTGGTGATATCCATTTAACTTCGACTAGCTAACTCCAGGAAGAGTGATGTCTACATCACTTGATACTCCGAAGATATTCTGTAAGAAAGCCACGATTCCCCAAACAGATGCCATGATGAATAGGGAGATAATACCCCAGATCATGATTTGCTTTCCCTTCTCTTTAGCCTCTTCATCTCCGGCCGCAAAGATGTATTTTGCAAGTCCCCAAAGGAAGAATAGTAGGGCTAGTGCGAAGACAATTGGGATAAGGATATCAATCAAATTCTTAAGTTGATTGGCAAAACCTGTTAGATTACCTAGATCAGAATCCCCTTGCGCGAAGACTAGGGCCGGAGCTATCAAAGCAATACTTGTTAGTATTTTTTTCATTTTAACGTTATTTATAATTATTAAACGACCTTTATAGGTTGTACCCTACATTTTACTACATCTATAAATTAAACAAAGCTGGGTGTGGAAAAGTTAAACAAATAGATCCCCTTAGTTCTGGAGATAGCCCGCATCTGGATCTACACCTCATCAGGAGTTGGAAAAGTGGGTGGGGGTGTCGCTTTACCAGGGATATCTTTTAGACTACCTGAAAGTGTCTTCAGGTTACCAACTTCTCCAACACCAAATATTTCTTGTAGTAGAGCAATGATTCCCAAAACAGATGCCATGATGAATAGGGCGATAATACCCCAAAACATAATATTCTTGCCGGTTTCTTTAGCTGCCTCATCCCCAGCCGCAAAGATGTATTTTGCAAGTCCCCAAAGGAAGAATAGTAGGGCTAGCGCGAAAACTAGTCCAATTAAGTTACCAACCAAACCTTTAGTATCAGTTGTAAAATCGTCAAGCTTAGAGAGATCTTGGGCCAACACCAAAGTTGGTGTCAAAAGAACTAAACTAAAAAATATCTTTTTCATTATAATTAATATTTATTTAAAAATAAAAATTAAAAACTAATAGTACTATACCCCAAAAGTAAATTTTAGAAAAGAAACAATGCCGGCAAGAGAAGCCAACACAAAGAGCGCAATCACACCCCAAAACATAAGCCTTTTACCGTCTTCTATTTTTTTCTCATCACCAGAATTAAAAATAAACTTAGCTAGACCCCATAACAGGACCAGGAAAGAAGCTAGCATTAACAACATGATCGCTGAATCAATCAGACTACCAGTTTGAATAATCAGTGATTGTAAATTTGTTTGCACTGCTGCCTGAGCTTTTATTGGATTAAACATATTTTATTGTGGCAAAATGGGTATTCCAGCTGATCCACCAATTATATCTCCAAAAAATAGGCTAACAATTCCCCAAAAAGAAACCATTACGAAAATAGCAATGACACCCCAAAACATCTTCTTTTTGGCGGCACTAACAGCCTCTTCACTACCCTCGGCAGTCATAAAGGTAAAAATACCCCAAGCAAAGAGCAGGATTCCTAAACTTATCAAAACCGGCCAGAGTAGTCTGAGAAGACTAACCAAAATATCAACTATGCCTGCATAATTCTGAGGCGTTGGCGGATTATTAGCTGCAAATAATGTAATTGCTTTAAACATAATATCAAGGACACCCCAATCCATCCGGCGGATTATCGTACAACAAACAAACAGTACCCGTAATAGCATTGGCAATAACCCAGGCACCCAAAAGAATCAACGCCCCGATCACTGAATACATGAATGATTTTTTAGCATCCCCCAACTTACTCTCATTACCCTGCGCGGTCACAAACAGAAAACCGGAATAGATAATCATGATAACCACAATAACAGCGCCAACCGGCAAAATAACCTTATCAGCAATGATTCTAATAAAAGCTGGCAAACTTTCTATCTGATTTCCAAAAGGATTGGGAAATGTTCCTCCCCCCTCTCCAAGACTCTCTGCTGCAAAAATAATCATTGGAAACTGCAGAATACCTAGAGCTAAGATTGCAAATATCTTTTTCATATAAACATTATAGCTTTTTTATAATAAGGTTAAAATTCCCTTCACCAATAAAAAGGGTTGAGGTTATTAAATTGACGATCAGCCAGGCCGCCAAGACAAAGAAAAAGCCGATAGCAATCTTAAGCAAAAGCTCTTTGCCTTTGCTTACCTTCCCAGTATCAGCCCCAGCTGTCATGATTAGAAAGCCGGCGTAGATAAAGCCGATAACAGCAATTGGAATAGAGATGATAACAACGAAATCCATGAAGTTAATAGCTAGATCGACAAGATCATTGAAATCACAATCCGTACCATCACAAGGAATCCCAATTGACTGAGCCAAAACAAAGTGTGGTACAAAGACTAAACTAACAACTAAGATAATAAGGAGAACTGGTAAGATTTTAGTCATTTTCATATTAAATACTGGCATTAACCAATAATTTTTGCAGTGAAGAACTGGCTTCTTGAACCGCACCTGAGACTCTTTTTTGTCCGGAGGTGATACTTTCAATCATTGTTTTAAATATCTGACTAGTAGCATTCCGATCTGGATCAAGCCAGCCACGTGACCAGAGAGCCGAATCATAGAATGTGGCCAAGAATGGATCCGAGGGTTTGTTACTCAAAACATCACGTCTAACTGGTGGCAGACCAACTAACAGAGATACTTCTTGGATAGACTCTAGACTTGTTAAGAGGCTAGCCACCGCAAAGGCCGCACTTGGATTCTGGGAAGCTCTCGGAATCGCCAAGCCCATAATGTTTCCAAAGGTAATTGTCTCGGCCCCGCCTCGAGATTGTGGTACAACCGCCGCATCGAAGTTTAAGTTAGGGTTCTTGGCGCTAATAAAATCGAGTTCGGAAGCAAAACCAAAGTAAACAGCCAGATCACCAGCCGTGAAGTAGTCTCGTGAACTGGGCAAAGATCGATTCCAAGAGTAAAAAGATTTAACTGGATTTGAAAATTCAGTATAGTAGTTAACCGCTGCTTCAGCTGGAATAATTGGCTGGTTAAAGGTGCTAGACAAGACACTGCTGACACTATCACCCGTCCTGGTCGCAATTGGACTACCCGCTTGCATAATCAGGGTACTTAGAATTGCCTTAGCATTAGTAACATTCTGGTACTCACCAAAAGCCAAAGTGGCTTGGGTAATATTAAAAGCCTGATCTTTCTTAACCATCCTTTCGGTTAGATTGAAAAATTCGTCCCAATATTTTGGCGGAACAGCAATTCCAGCATTAGAAAACAAAGTTCGATTCCAATACATCACAAGTGGATCAACAATGATTGGCAGAGCCAAAACTCCGTCTGGTGAAAGAAAAATCTCCCCTTCTTGGATAAAGTTATTTCTGAAATCTCTCTCTGGATATGATGTATATGGAATAGCCAAAAGTTTATCTCGATGTCTAAGGAGAGAGGTGTGCGGAATCATTATTAAATCTGGAGCCTGACCCCGAGCCAGTATTTCAATAAAATCTTGATCATAGGTATCTGGATTAGCCCGAGCATAAGTGATTTTGAAACTTGGATTCTCGCTAAGGCCCGTCGTCTCTAGTAGCTGAGAAAATTGGCTTTCAGACATCAAACCCCAGATTGCCACGTTAGACACTGGACCCGAATTATTTCCCCCTCGGAAAAGAGCGAAAAAAGCAACTCCAATAATGATAAAAGTGGCGAAAATCCCAGTCAGTACTAGTTGGAACGGTGTCATATTTTTCATGTCGTTTTTTGAAAAATTAATCCATAATGATGATCGCCGGCTTTCAAGTCAGATGATTTGCGGAGCCTAAGGTTTTCAAACATTTTTAACACTTCTTCTGGAGAAACAACATCCTGTGGTCTTGGGCCTAAGCCACCAAAAGAATCTAGCCATTCAACAACTACAATCCTGCCTTGTGGTTTGGCAATCCTAATCGCCTCTTTGATGACATTCTCCTTATTCTCAATCTGGAATAAAACATTAGCCACAATTACCAAATCAACAGAACCATCAGCTAGCCCCGCTCCACCGACTTTCTCTAGATCTCCCCAAATTATCTCGATGGTACCAATACCCTGTCCAATAGCTTGGCTTTTTAATTTGGTTAGTAAATCTTTTTGGACATCAATAGCATAAACCCGACCAGAATGCCCCGCAGCTCGAGCTAGAGCCAGAGAATACTCTCCCGAACCTGATCCAACGTCGGCTATTACCATGCCGGGTGTAATACCTAGACCGTTAACAATTGCTTTCGGGTTTGAAAACATACTTATAGTATAGCACTTTGACTGGAGTCAATTAGCGAAAGGTATGTGGATACATCAGAGACAGATGATGGAAGCGATGGTATCGGCTGAACGCAATCTCATGATTCGAACACCTTGAGTTTGTCTACCCAGACTTGGAACTTCTTTAGTTTCAACCCGAATGACTTGACTCTTCTTAGACATTGCGACCAGCTCATGCTGATCAATCAAGATCAGAGCTCCGATAATATTTCCAGTTTTTGGACTAACTTTAGCCGTTTTGATTCCACTACCTCCTCGGTTTTGGACTTTATACTCTCCAATTGGTGTGGCCTTTCCATATCCTTGAGCACCCATGACGAGAAGTCGAGCTTCTTTCTCAAAAGCTTTTGGAATAACCCCTGTACCAACAACAGCATCGTTCTTAGGAATTTTAATACCACGAACACCAGCCGCTGAACGTCCCATTTCCCGAACATCTTCAACTGTAAAACGAATGGATTGACCTTTTTGGGTAACAATCACCGCCGTATCAGTCTTAGCCACAAACTGTGCCGAAATTAAAGTATCTTCTTTGGCTAATTTGATGGCAATAATTCCACTACCCCTAACATCGTGAAAGTTTTCAGCCGGCACTCTTTTGGCTGTTCCAGCAGCCGTCACCATCAAAACCGAAACATCTTTTTCACGAACATCCTTATACATTGGCAAGATTGAAGTCACATTCTCATCGGCTTCTAGAGCCAAGAAGTTTCGAATTGATTTACCGCGAGTCGCTCTTTTACCTTCTGGTAGTTCATACATTTTGATCTGGTAAACCTTTCCACGATCAGTAAAGAATAGTAGGTCAGCATGAGTTCTAGCTTTTAAGAAATGGGTTACAAAGTCTTCTTCTTTAGTATCAAGGTCAACTACTCCAACTCCGCCTCTCTTTTGTTTACGGAATTCTCCGGGACTGGTTCTTTTAATATATCCACCAGCAGTTAGGACCAGAGCATTTTCTTCATCTGGCACCAAATCTTCTACCGAAATACTTTTGACACCTGATGCGATCACTTTAGTTCTTCGTTCATCGCCGTATGTTTCTTTGATAGTCTGTAAATCTTTTTTGACAATCTCTCGAACTTTTTTGTCGCTCTTTAGAATTTCTTCCAACTCTTTGATAAGATTTTGGGTTTCCTTTAGATCGTCTTCAATCTTCTTTCTTTCTAGTCCAGCCAATTTCTGGAGTTTCATCTCCAAAATAGCAACAGCCTGTTTGTCAGAAAACTTGAAAGTCTTCATCAAATCTTGGTGAGCAGTTGGTGCATCCTTAGACGCTTTGATAAGTTTAATTATTTTATCAATATGATCGAGAGCTTTTTTGAGACCGAGTAGAATATGTTCCTTATCTCGTGCCTTACCCAAATCATATTTAGTACGTCTTTTGATAACGTCTATTCGGAAGCCAACAAAAGCTTCCAGTATTCCTTTCAGGTTAATGGTTTGAGGTACCCCATCGAGAAGAGCCACAAAATTGTAGTGGAAAGTCTCTTCTAATTGAGTGTGCTTAAAGAGTGCGTTTAAAATCTTCTGCGGATGAGCATTATTTTTTAGATCAATAACGACTCGGATATCATCGGTTGATTCATCTCGAATATCTCTAATGCCTTCAATTTTTTTATCTCGAACTAGACTAGCAATCTTGATAATTAAATCAGCCTTATTAATTCTGAAAGGAATAGAACTGATGACAATTGCGGGATTACCTTTTTGATCCTCAACAATTTCGGCTAAACCTCGAGTTACAACCCCGCCCTTTCCAGAAGCATAGGCATGATGGATATCTGTCTTATTAAAAACAACTCCACCAGTTGGAAAATCCGGTCCCTTAACATAATTTAGCAGATCTTCAGTGGTAGCATCTTCGTTATCAATTAAATGAGTAGTCGCATCGACAATCTCTCCTAGATTATGGGGCGGAATGTTGGTAGCCATACCAACGGCAATCCCCAGAGTCCCGTTAACCAGAAGATTTGGGTAAGCCGCGGGTAGCACCATTGGCTCTTTCCGAGTACCGTCATAATTGGGTGTAAAATCAACCGTATCCTTTTCAATGTCTTTCAAAAGCTCGCTGGAAATCCGAGACATTTTGGCTTCGGTGTATCGCATTGCCGCGGCATCATCACCATCAATGTTTCCGAAGTTACCCTGACCAGAAACTAGAGGCATTCTGGTTCTAAAATCCTGGGCCATCTGCACGAGAGAGTTATAAATGGCAGCATCACCATGTGGATGGTAATTACCAAGCACTTCTCCAACAACAGTCGCTGACTTTCGAAACTTAGCAGAAGCCGTTAGGCCAATAGAATTCATGGCGTACAAAATTCTTCGGTGAACAGGTTTCAAACCATCTCTAACATCAGGTAGCGCCCGCGACATAATCACCGACATCGCATAGTCGATGTATGAGTCCTTCATCTCATCGGTGATATTTCGAGGCAAAATAGAGACCCTTTCCTCCTTTTTTTCTTTATTATCTTCTGCCTTTTTTCGTGCCATATAGAAGAGTATTATAGCATATTAAAGGCTAACTTGCACGCCTAAATTACTTAGAAAAAGCTTTAATAAGTGAGCTAATTGGACCTTCAACTTGGGCAGTTTGGGGACTTGAATTTAGATTAGTGATAAAGACTGAGAACCAAACTAAGGCAATTACAATTGTGACCGAAAGAGCTCCTACAAAAGCCACTCTTTGTCTTTCTTTCTTAGGTCTTTGTCTTAACTTTTCAATTGTTTTTTTCATTTTAACTTTGGGGTTTCAAAACAATTACATCGCCTTCTCGGCCAAGCAGGTCTTTCTTTTTGATAGTCAACTTATCCACTGGTTTTTGAGCATCGTTGCCAGCTTCATCTAAAAACTTCTTGAGCATTGATTGGTCGTGGATCATTGGAATAACAATACCGGGTTCAATTCGAGCAGAAAGTTTTGCGGCCTCTGATGGGGACAAGACTCCTTTTGATCCAATTGGAATAAACAAGATATCAATTAAGTCTAAACTCTCTTTGGCCGCATCCGGTAGCTCTAGAGTATTAATTGCTCCCAAAAAACACATCTTGATTCCCTCCAGTTCAACAAAGTAAATAGTGTTGATATAATCTCCGCCGTCATAGTGCGACTTTGACGGAAATCCTTTAATAAAAACCTCCTTGATTTCATACTCTCCGGGACCGGCAATAACAAAGGGTTCTCGATCCCCATGGCTATTTTGTTCAGCGCCATTAAAATCTGGATGATTAACCGAGATTAAAGTGACATCCGCTCCAAAGCGTGACTCTTTTTCTTTTGAGGCTTTAGAGACCGGGTCAAAAGAAAGAGTTGTCTCACCAAATGAAACCTTAAAAGACTGCTTTCCGTAGTAAGTGATGATCATACAAAGAGGAGTATAGCATAGGAATTACTTGACTGTATAGATAATATCTCTTAATCTTTTGTTAGATAACTTTACGCCGAATCGGCCAACTCTTGTTGAGAAAGCCGATGACCCGTGACGCCGACAATCGTCACGGGTTTTTATTTTCTAATAATGAATTACGGCATCACAGGGTCTTTTTATTGACTTAGAATACAAAGTTGGTTAGTGTGGTAAGTAGATTAACTTTGTCTCCTTGGGTGGTTGCCTCCATATGGCGCCACATGACCACGGAGTTTTAAAACCGAGAAAGGTTGCCATTCTCGTTGAACGGTGACCTCCGGCCGCGGCCCTGTGACACGAGTCACAGGGCCTTTTCTTTTCTTACCTATAGTGTATAGTACTTTCTAGTTCCCTATTTATAGGGATTTTATTATTAACGCAGAAAGTAATATTCGTCTCAGGAAACAAGTTAGTACGCCAGGAGATGAACCTTTCTGTATTTAGTCATATGAAAAAAGTAGAAGAGAAAGTAGAAAAGCCGGTTGAAATAGACCTGCTCGGAGGCATTGCCACTCCACCATCAGTTGGAGATATGGTTGAAGGACAAGTTGTCGCTATTGATAAAGGAGCGGTCTATGTAGACATGCCACCCTTTGGTACCGGCATTATCTATGGACGTGAGTATATTAACTCTCGTGAAGTTATCAAAAAAGTCAATGTTGGTGATATTGTTAGTGCCAAAGTTGTTGATATTGACGGCCTTCGAAATTACATCGAGTTGTCACTTAAGGAAGCTCGTCAAGCCCTAGTCTGGGGTGAAGCTGATAAGGCAATCTTAGAAAAAGTTGTTTTGGAACTTCCTGTTGTTGAAGCCAACAAAGGAGGTTTGATTCTCTCATGGCAAGGTATCTATGGATTCTTACCAGCTTCCCAATTAAAAACCGAACACTATCCAAGAGTTCCAGATGGTGACAAAGAAAAAATCTTTGAGGAACTAAAGAAATTAGTCGGTGAGAAGCTCTCTGTCACGATCATTGCGGCTGATCCGAAAGAAGGAAAGTTAATCTTCTCTGAGCGAGATCCGCAGGAGAAAGATAAGGGAGAGATTGTTGAGAAGTATTCACTTGGAGATGAACTTGAAGGAGAAGTCACGGGAGTAGTAGACTTTGGAGTCTTCGTAAGGATTGAAGACAATCTAGAAGGTCTAGTCCACATCTCTGAAATGGACTGGTCTTTAGTTGAGAATCCAAAAGCTTTGTACAAACCGGGTGAGAAAATCCGAGTCAAAATTATTGAAATCAAAGATGGCAAAATTTCACTTTCTATCAAAGCTTTGAAACCAAATCCATGGACCCTCGCTCAAGAGAAATACGAGAAAGGACAGAAGGTTGAAGGAGTCATCATTAAATACAATAAACATGGAGCTTTGGCTTCAGTGGAAGAAGGTATCGCCGGCCTTGTTCATATCTCAGAATTTGAGAATGAAGAAGAGCTTCGAGAAACCCTAGAGCTTGGCAGAAACTACACCTTTACAGTTACGCTCTTTGATCCGAAGGAACAACGCATGGCTCTGTCATTCAAAAACAAAGAGGTCAAAAAAGAGGAATAATGTTATACTTCTCCGTTAGGAGGTCTGAACAGTCCCGTGCCAAAACACCTGGCGTGGCAACCCCAATCTTGCAAGGGGCTTAGAGGGTGAATACAAAACCCAGACCAGTGGTTAAGCTATGAGGCCACAGCCTCGCGACACCCTGGGCACTTGGTGATAGGTTGGGCTCTCCCCATAGAACACAAGTGCGATAGGACCTCCTCTTTTTTCAAACCCTGACAACTGTC
>Ga0210057_1004187_pt1 | contig 19393 bp, 15 predicted proteins | sample CryGeyCG2114_010_2_FD_183968 | JGI IMG/M metagenome (GOLD analysis project Ga0210057, IMG submission 183968) | Groundwater microbial communities from aquifer - Crystal Geyser CG10_big_fil_rev_8/21/14_0.10 (SPAdes) (version 2) | ecosystem: Environmental > Aquatic > Deep subsurface > Groundwater ...
CCAAGTACATTAATAAGACTCAGGTGTTTCCCATAAGTGAGTGTTTCTTTGTCAGGCTCGCCCGGAGCAATCTCTCTTGCTATCTTTTGGTACAGGAAAAACCGCACCAATGAGAGGGGGATAAAGTACGCAAGCAAAAGGATCAAAACGTTGTCGGTGAGGAAAAGCGCGGTAATCAGTGAGGCGATGCTGATGCTTTGCGAAATAAGGTGAAAGAGTGACTGCTTTTTAAAGTTCCTTGTTCCGACAAGATAGCCGTTGTAGACGGTGAACGTATCAAACAGGGGGAGCATGGCGCCAATAATAGCAAGCGCAATGGCAAGCTCCATATTCCCGTTTATAAAGTAGTACCCTGCGCCGGCAAAAGCGGCGAGGGTTCCCACAAAACTCCACAGCACACGTGCCTTAGTTGCCGCCAGTACCGTAGCTTCACTGCCGCGCGCTACAGCGCGCGCCACAGCCGTGTTCATGCCGGGTAGGGTAAAAATAGCAAAGAGTGCGGCAAGAGAAAGAAGGTACTTATACGTACCGTACGTTTCTTGCGGTACCAGGTTTGCAAAAGCAATTGCCAGCGCGAGGGCCGAGAGGGAGGACACTACCTGCCCCAAACCCAACCAAAACCCGCCGGAGGCAAGATACACCATGTCGGTTTTGGTATAGCGCTCACTCCAGCGGAGCAAGGAGACAATTTTGATTTTTATAGTATCAAACGTTCTATGCATGGTATTTTGCGAGCCTTTTGTACTGGTATCATACTATATGTGTACCTATTTATAGCCATTGCGGTTTCATTAGTTATCGGCGGAGCACTGGGGTATATTCTCTCCACCCTCCACAGAAAATCTAAGTACAACAATTTTTTTGACCCCGAAGAGGCAAGCAGTTTCGGAGAGGCGGGACGGAGGGTGGCGAATGAGCGAACAGAGAAGCGAAATCGCTAAAATATGGTATAATATAAAGATGAGCATCCTCGGTATTAAACAGGTATTGTGGGACATTCCCGAAGAGCAGATTGACTCACTTGAGCCAGAATTCCTCATCAGGCGCGCGCTTTCATACGGTACCGTTTCATTAATGCTTTCTTTGAAGAAAGAGTATGGTGTTCCTTTAATGCGAAGCGTTTTTTCTCAAATGAAGCAGGAGAGTATGTCGCCACGTCGTCATTCATTTGCCGAGAAGGTGTTGCTTTTATGAACATACATCTTGAAACCATAACGCCCGCTATGGAAGAAGTTGCGCGCGCGATTTCAGAAACAAGTATTGATGCGCGGTATTATCTCGCGGGTGGAACCGCGCTTGCGCTTCGTATAGGGCATCGCCAGAGTGTTGATTTGGATTATTTTACCGCGCATCCTATTGACACTCCTTCTCTGAAGGAGAAGTTGCAAGAGCACTTTGGTACGCGTACGCGCGTTACCTTTGAAGAAAAAAATACTCTCTGGGTAAGTATTGATTCGGTAAAAGTTTCTTTCATTTCTCGTTTTGACAAACTGCTTGATCCTGCTGAGAAGGAAGACGTTTTTTCACTTGCTGGACTGAGAGATATAACCGTGATGAAGCTTGGGGCGATATGTGGAAGGGAAGAGTATAAGGATTACTTTGATCTTGCGTGCCTCTCTCAGTGCACCGATGTTCGTTTGTGGCGAGAGTGGTGGGAAGAAGTATACCCCAATCAGGATAGTACGAGCTGGCTCATTGCGCTTTCCGCGGTTGATTCACTCCCTTCCGTCCCTCTGCGCATTTTTGACACCTATAACAAACTTGAGGTTTCAAAAACAATATTGCAAACCGCAAAGGATATCACCGCGCACAGCGAACGAATGCTCGAAAAATAATATGACAGAAAGCCAATGAGCGTTTAGTTCACAGCCCCGCAAAGCAGAGCTGATGATTTTATGAGCTCATAAAACTGGTATGATGAGTGTATGCTGTGGGGAGTATTGGGACTAGTTGTGGGAGTAGGTCTTGGCTACGTGCTCTGGGGTCGGCGTGGCCTGCTTGTGCGTCGCATGCAGACAGGCGGAGCTATGCCAGCTGATTTTTTTTGACCCCGAAGAGGCAAGCAGTTTCGGAGAGGCGGGGCGCAAAGCGGTACAAGAGCGCATCGCCCGCAAAAAAGACCGCATTATGGAAAAGGCCAAAGCCGAAGGCAGGATCACCAACGACGGCGTAGAAGAGCTATTCTGCATTAAAAGATAAATAAAAGATAAAGGTTCAACCTTTATCTTGCTCATGGAGCAAAATAGGTCACTCAAACACTATGATATATCATAGTGTTTGAGTATGAGGATCAAAACCCACTACCCCCTCCAATGGGTGACGTCCGACGTCACCCATCCTAATAAGGACGTCCGACGTCCTTAGTTACCCCTACCCCCAATGTCCGACGTCTCTCGTTTCATTAACCATCAAGCACTAACGACTGTTTTCTGCCTCTGTGTTCCGGAATCTCTTTTTTCCAGCTAACGTCCTAACAACCTAACCACCTAACTCCCTAGCATCCTTCTCTTCCCCAATTCCTCTTTTTCCTTTAAACTGTCTACTATATGCTGATTGAAAAGTCTCTCCGCTACGCTATTTACACAGGCCTGCTGGCAGTTCTTTTTGTACCATTCATCACATTCAACGACTTTTTCTTTCCATTTATAACCGGCAAGGGCTTTGCGTTCAGGATCATTGTAGAGATAGTGTTTGCGCTCTGGGTACTGCTCGCGCTCAAAAATACGCTCTTCCGTCCACACAAGAGCGGGTTACTGCTCGCAGTCGGCCTCTTTATACTCACGCTTTTAGTTTCAGTATTCTTAAGCGAAAACCCCGAGAAAAGTTTTTGGTCCAACTTTGAACGTATGGAGGGGTGGGTCTTAATCGCGCACCTCGGAGCGTACTTTACCGTACTGGTCTCAATGTTCCGTTCTGAAAAATTGTGGCGACTCTTCCTCAACGTTTCAATAGGAGTGTCAGTGATAATCGGTCTGTATGGAGTCCTTCAGCTCCTCGGGTTTTTCACTATCAACCAAGGTGGTGTGCGCGTTGACGGCACGTTTGGAAACGCAACATACCTTGCCGTGTATATGCTCTTCCACGTATTTATTACTACGCTGGCGCTAACGCAGTGGTCACGCGCAGTATGGGTAAAAGTTGCGTACAGCATTGCCCTCATTTTGCAGGTAACAATGATCTTCTTCGCCGCGACACGCGGTACCACGCTCGGCCTTTTGGGCGGAATGTTCCTCGCGGGACTCATCTTTACGCTATTTAGTAAGGGAAATAAAACATTAAAAAGAGTCGGTATCAGCGCAGTCTTGATTATCGTACTTTTGGCCGGAGGCTTCTTTGCAGTTCGTGGCACAGACTTTGTCCAAAACCACAATGTGTTGGCACGATTCGCAAACATCTCTCTTTCTGAAGCAGACACACGCTTTACCATTTGGGGTATGGCGCTTGAAGGGGGGTTAGAGAGGCCCGTGTTTGGGTGGGGGCAAGAAAGCTTCAGCTATATCTTTAACGAAAAGTACAAACCGTCACTCTACGCGCAAGAGCCGTGGTTTGACCGAGCGCACAACGCGTACTTGGACTGGTTCGTTGCCGGAGGCTTTCCCGCAATCATCATCTACCTTTCATTTTTTGCCTTCGCGCTCTGGTACCTCTGGCGCAGAGGCAACCCTTTTGCAGTATCTGAAAGAGCAATCATAACTGGCCTTTTGGCAGGGTACGGATTCCACAATATGTTTGTGTTTGACAACTTAATGAGCTACGTACTGTTTTTCACCGTGCTTGCGTACATCCTCTCTCGCCACACAAGAGAGATTCCAACAACACAAACAAAAAACGAAAACAGTAACGAAGACACAACACAACACAAAGTACGCATACCAGTCATTACAAAAGATGCCACTTTCTCCGCTGTTTCGGCGGTAGTGGTCGTTGTGCTAGGAGTAACGCTGTACGTTGTAAATGTTCCATCAATGGTACGAGCAACGACACTCATAGAGGCGCTTCAACAGCACGAAGAGGGGCTCTCAAAAAACCTCGAGTATTTTAAACAAACCGTTCAAGGCAGTGGTATCGGAAAGCAAGAGGCGCACGAACAGCTGGTGCGTTTTGCAACCCAACTTCACTCTGCCGAGTTGCAAAACGCCACCACACCCGAGTTTCGCGCCGAGGTAGCGCAGTACGCCACTACCTCATTCTCGTCATACTTAGACCTCCATCCGAACGACGCACGACTCAGGCTCTTTTTCGGGTCCTTCTTGCGCGCCATCGGCTCGCTCAATAAAGCAGAAGAACAGCTCGCCATTGCGCAACAGCTGTCACCAAACAAACAGGCAATTTTATTTGAGCGCGCCATTCTTTCCATAAACCTTCAAAAAGAGGCAGAGGCACTGCAACTGTTTAAAGAAGCGTTCGAGTTAGAGCCACGGTACGACCTTGCGCGCGAGTACTACATCGCAACGGCTCTGCGAGCCGGAGAAAAAGAGCTCGCAGAGCAACTGCTCATAGAGCGGTACGACACCCTTACACCCGACAGTGGCATTATTCTGCAAGCATACATAGACACCGGCGACTTTGAAAAGGTCATACACATAGCCGAAGCGCGTGTAGAAAAAGACCCAACAAATTTTGACTTACGCACGCAATTGGCAGGAGCATACCTTTTAGTAGAGAGGCGTGCCGACGCAATCCAGCAATTGCGAGAGGCAGGGAAGTTGCGCCCTGAAGTGCAGTCTCAAGTTGATCAGTACATACAACAGATTCAAGCAGGAGAGGATATCTAAGTATTGCCAGAATACCGCTCGCGCGATATAGTATCAAGCGTGAGTGCTAGTGTTTGCTAGCTCATTGAAGATCTACGAAAGAACCCGTGCAAACGGGTTTTTTTGTTACCTGCTAACACCAACACCCCCACCCAAAACTAAGGACGTCTGACATCGGACATAAAGATAAAGGTTCAACCTTTATCTTTATCATGCATTAAAATAAGTCACTCAAACACTATGATATATCATAGTGTTTGAGTATGAGGATCCAAACCCACTATCCCCCAAATGTTGGACGTCGGACGTCCAACATTTGGGGGATAGCCTTAGTCTAAGCACTAACAACTAATAACTAAGCACTGTCTTCCTAAGCACTGTTCTCTTGGTTCCTGTGCTTTGGCAGTTTTTCCTGTACTGTCATACGGTCTACTAACGTACTGTTTACTTCAGTACTGTTCTCTATATGGTATCCTTTTTATATAATCCCTTTATTCTGTGGCTGACGGCGGCACTCATATAGATCTTTACTTGGAGCTCGCACCCGTCAGTCGCAGAATGGAGGGATTTTTCGTTACTGCAACCCCGCACAATTTTTTATGAACGAAAAAAGAAATCAATCATTTCGCGAACTTTCAACTTTCCGCGTTGGAGGAAACGCAAAAAGAGTTTTGTATCCGGAAACCCCGCACGAGTGCGTTGAAGTATTGCAAACACTTCTCGAAGAAAAGAGCGAGTACCTCATTCTTGGCGGTGGATCAAACATCCTCCCGTCCGACGAAGATTACACCGGAGTCGTAGTAGTCCCCACGTTTACCAACGTTGAGTATACAAAAAGTAACGACGCTACCGTTGAGGTTGTTGCCGACGCCGGCGTTGTGTGGGACACACTCGTTTTTGAGACAGTGCAAAAAAACTTGTGGGGGTTAGAAAACCTCTCAGGCATCCCAGGGTTAGTCGGAGCATCTCCAATACAAAACATTGGCGCGTACGGCACCGATGTTTCAAAAACTATTCAGTGGGTTGAGGTGTACGACACTCACACAAAAAAAATATCTGTCTTATCAAACGCAGGGCTGTGTTTCGGGTATCGCACCAGTCGTTTAAAAAAAGAAAGAGGAAGATTTGTGGTGTTGCGCGTCTGCTTTGCACTCTCTCTCACAGAATGTCCCAATGTGTCATATAAAGACGTGCAAGCACACTTTTCAAACACAAAAGAGACGCCTTCTCTTTCAGCGATACGAGAGGCGGTGCTTCAGATACGAGCAACAAAATTCCCTGATTTACATATATACGGTACGGCAGGGTCATTTTTCACCAACCCTATAGTGAGCAAGAAAGAGGCAGAGCGTATCTTAGCGCTATTCCCCGAAGCAGTTCATTTTCCCGAAGGTGAAGAGGTAAAGTTTTCATTAGCGTGGCTGTTAGATAACGTGCTTCACGTCAAAGGTATGAGAGAGGGCGGAGCGATGGTGTGGCACGCGCAACCGTTGGTGTTGGTTGCAGAAAAAAACGCAACCGCAAAAGAAGTTCACGCACTTGCAAAAAAAATTATTGCACTCGTCAAAGAAAACGTTGGCATAGAAATTGTTCCCGAAGTTTTCATCTTGTAAAATTTTTTTAACAAAAATATTTTTGCGCGCGTAAAAATGTTATCCACAATAAAATATTTTTTTTAATGTACGCGCGTACATTTGTTTCATAATGAAAGTAAGCTTGTATTTAACGCACACGGTCGAGCGTTACAAAAAAATACAAGATAATTATTTTCGAAAAAAATTTATGGTAGCAAAAAGAAAGGCAGCCGCAAAGCGAAAGCCAGCTAAACGAAAGGCAGCTCCAAAGCGTAAAGTTGCAGCTAAAAAGCCAGCTAAACGAAAGGCAGCTCCAAAACGTAAAGCAGCTCCAAAGCGAAAGCCAGCAGCTAAGAAGCCTGCAAAAAGAAAAGCAGCTCCAAAGCGCAAGGTAGTCGCAAAGCGAAAGCCAGCTAAGAAACGAGTAGCACGACGCCGCAAATAGCAAACGTATTTGCAGTTCGTCTCACTCAAAAAAGCCCCGCGATGCGGGGCTTTTTTGACTCTGGCAACAGTGGTACTATGTTCACACTATGGCACTGTTTTCTAAATTGTTTTCTTCCCAGTCACCACTCTTAAAAGAGGCAAACGCGCTCGTTCCTCAAGTCTCGGCGCACGAAGAAAAAATGAAAGCGCTGTCCGACGAAGATCTTCGCGCGCTTACAGACGATTTTCGCGCTCGCCTGCAAAACAACAACGACATAGACACACTACTTCCCGAGGCGTTCGCCGCTGTACGAGAGGCGTCACGTCGTACGCTCGGCGAACGTCACTACGACGTACAAATTATAGGAGGGTACGTTCTTCACAAAGGAGCAATCGCAGAGATGCGCACAGGAGAGGGAAAGACTTTGGTTGCAACACTCCCTGCCTACGTAAACGCTCTTTCCGGAAAGGGAGTCCACGTCATTACCGTAAACGACTACCTCGCGCGCAGAGACGGTGTATGGATGGGGCAAATTTATCACGCGCTCGGGTTAACGCTCGGCATTGTTAATCACGAAACGTCGTACATATACGACCCAACGTACGCCAAAGCCCCCGAAGGCTCTTCTCTAGACGAAGAGAGAGATGAAACAGGAAGCTTCCACATCGTAGACGAATTTCTCCGTCCGGTTTCTCGTAAAGAGGCGTACCGCGCCGACATCACCTACGGTACCAATAACGAATTTGGTTTTGACTACCTTCGCGACAACTTGGTGTATACAAAAGAAGACCTGCGCCAAAGAACAGCCGAAGAGGGAGGCTTTCACTTTGCCATCATTGACGAAGTGGACTCTATTTTAATTGACGAAGCACGAACACCTCTCATCATCTCGGGCCCCGTCCGCGACCCTGAAAATTTTTATCAATCCTTTGCCACAATCGCCGAAACACTCTCACCCGAGACCGACTACACAATAGACGAAAAACTGCGAGCGGTTCAAATAACAGACGCCGGCATTGAAAAAGCAGAAAAAGCCTTAGGCATTGAAAACCTGTACACAGAAGGAGGGGTAAAGTTTGTGCATCACTTAGACGCCGCCGTACGGGCAAAAGCACTGTTTACCAAAGACAAAGAGTACGTTGTAAAAGACGGACAAATTGTCATTGTCGACGAGTTTACCGGGCGCTTGCAACCCGGACGCCGATGGTCAGAAGGACTCCACCAAGCAATTGAGGCAAAAGAAGGGCTCTCTGTGCAACGAGAAAGTCAAACATACGCGTCAATTACGTTCCAAAACTATTTCCGTATGTACGAAAAGCGCTCTGGTATGACCGGTACCGGATTGACCAGTCAAGAAGAGTTTCGCTCTGTGTACAATCTTGATGTTGCAGTTATTCCAACGCACAGAGACATCGCGCGTATTGACCACGACGACCTCATCTTTAAAACCGAAAAAGGAAAGTTTACAGCCTTGGCGCGAGAGGTAAAAGAGCGAAACAAAAACGGCCAGCCGGTGCTTATCGGCACAACCTCTATCGAAGTAAACGAACGCCTCTCTACCGAGTTTAGACACGCAGGCATCCCCCACGAAATGCTCAACGCCAAAAACCACGAACGCGAGGGTGAAATTATCGCGCAAGCGGGCAGAAAGGGTGGTGTTACCATCGCAACCAATATGGCAGGACGCGGAGTGGATATTAAATTAGGAGGAAATCCCGCAACAAAAGAAGAGTACGAGGCGGTAAAAGCACTTGGTGGTCTGTACGTCGTCGGTACCGAACGGCACGACGCACGGCGTATTGATAACCAGCTTCGTGGTCGCGCCGGCAGACAGGGCGATCCGGGAGAGACGCAGTTTTTCGTATCTTTGGAAGATAAGCTGATGCGTATCTTTGCGTCTGGCACGGTAAAGTCTCTGATGGATAGGCTCGGCATTCCTGAAGACGAGCCGATTCAAAACCGAATGATCAGCCGTTCTCTTGAGTCGGCGCAAGAAAAGATAGAAGGGGTAAACTTTGATTCACGAAAGCATGTTCTCGGATTTGACGACGTGCTCAACCATCAACGTCAAACAATATACGCTAAACGCCGAGAGACAATTCTCTCAGAGTATGACGAATTGAAAGCAATGGTAAAAGAACTGCTCGTTCAAGGTGGCGGAGATGAGTCCCTGTACGAAGAAAAAGAAAAAGAAATCGGCACAGAGGCACTCGAGCCGGCATTGCGTAGAATGCTCCTTCAGGCGTACGATATGTTCTGGATAGAGCACCTCCAAACGATGGACTACCTCCGATCGTCCGTAAACCTCCGATCATACGGAGGCAGAGACCCGTTTATCGAGTACCGCAGAGAAGGGCTCAGACTCTTCAGAGATCTTGAGGCAAACCTCGCGGTGTCAGTGGTTGAAACACTGCCACGTGTTGGAGCCGAAATGCCACCGCAACAAACAGCAACCATTTCACTATCAACGGTGTCGGGTAAAAAACTCGGAAGAAACGACATCATCACCATCACTAACGGAGAAGAGACCAAAGAGATGAAATTTAAAAAAGCAGAAGAACTCCTCAAAAGAGGTTGGCGCATCGTAGACAAAAAATAAGGACGTCCGACGTCCTTATTTTTTAGAGCCGTGAAGCTATGTTTTAAAAAAAGAGGTCAAGCACCCACAGCGTTCCCGCAACAACAAGCGCTCCAAGTAGCGCGGGCACAAAGCCGGCAATTGCAAATCCCTGTACAAAACTCGCCACAAACAAAAGAAAGAGTGCGTTTACAATAAACGTAAACAACCCCAGTGTCAGAACCTGAAGGGGGAGCGCAATCAGTAAGACGATTGGCTTCAGGGTAATATTGATAATGCCAAGAATGACCGCCACAATCATCGCCGCGTACAAGCCGTCCACCACAAACCCATCAATAATATACGCACTCAAAAGCAGGGCAAGAATGGTTCCCAAAAACCGAGCAAAGATATTCATACCTCTATTATACCAAGCACAGTAGTTAGAAGAAACAAACACCCCCCCCATATGTGGACGTCCGGACGTCCACATATGGGGGGCAAAAATGTAATCACTAGTTAAGAATATATTATTGGTAGGCGCTCTTTCGGTGTTTGATGTCTCGTACAAAAATACAATTATTTTCAATATCCAGCAGAATCCGATACGAGCCCACTCGTCGGCGAAAGCCGACGAGTGGGTAGTGCAATTTTTCTATACCTGCAGTAGGGGATGGGTGCTCTTTAAGAGAACGGAGTGCTTCAGCAACAATATGTTGTGTTTTTTTGTTTGGAAGTTTTATAAATGCTTGTTGCGCACGTGAAAAAATAATGACCTTATACGCCATAGAGCCCTAAGGCATCTTCTAAAGAGGTGCCTTTTTCATGTTTTTGTAAAAGCCGTAGGTGCGCCAGTTCCAGCGCGTCCTCCATATCTTCAATCCATCGGGGGTCAACAAGAGAGGCGACAGGAATACCGCCCTTTTCAAGAGTGATTTGCTCTCCCGCAACAACACGGCGAACAACAGCCCCTAAATTAATGCGGGCCTCAGTGATAGGCATTGTGGTTGCTTTTTTCTTAGCCTTAGCCATAGATTTGTTTTTGATTAATATACATCAACTCTAATCAACTCTAATCAATCTGTCAATTTGCTTTGTGCTCTGTGCTTTATTTGGACTTTGGACATTTGGCTATTTGGAAGTTTTCTCTCCTGTACTGTCATACTGTCTACTGTCCTACTATTTACTTCCATACTGTCTACTAATGTACCCTCTACTGGCCTACTTTTTCCTACTGTCTACTTTTCTACTTATCACCCCCCACAGAATAAAAGAAGTGACATATTTGCTGTTTTATAAGAGCAACGTATACTGGTGAACAATGGCTTTTATAGACGAATTAACTGTTTTTGCAAAAGCGGGCAAGGGTGGCGACGGTGTCGTTCGGTGGCTCCACGCCAAAGGCAAAGAGTTCGGTGGCCCTTCCGGTGGCGATGGCGGAAAGGGGGGCGACGTATACGTTCGCGGTGTACGCGACCTAAACGTACTTATGCGATATCGCACCAGTCCCAAATTTAAAGCAGAAGACGGCAACCCCGGATCCCGAAACGAGATGACCGGCAAATACGGCGAGTCTATATATATAGATGTACCGCTTGGCTCGCGCATAGTTAAAAAAGAAACAGAAGAAGAGTGGGAGATTCTAGAAGAGGGGCAAGAGGTACTGGTGTACGAAGGCGGCAGAGGCGGGTACGGCAACGCGCACTTTAAATCCTCAACCAACCAGTATCCAGATCAAGCCGTTCCGGGAAAGAAGGGGGAAGAGGGACACATATATATAGAGGTCCGCATCATCGCCGACGTCGGCTTTGTCGGCTTACCAAACGCAGGCAAGTCGTCACTCCTAAACGAGTTAACAAAAGCGCGAGCTAAAATCGGCGCATACCCCTTTACCACGCTTGAACCAAATCTTGGAGCATACTTTGGCTACATACTCGCCGATATCCCGGGGCTTATTGAAGGGGCGTCGCAAGGCAAGGGGTTGGGGCACTCGTTTCTGCGTCACATAGCAAGAACAAAGACACTTATCCACTGCATCGCGTGCGATAACGAAGATCTCGTAAACGTCTACCATACTGTTGCAAACGAGCTAAAAGCACACGACCCAGAGCTGTCTCAGAAGCCCGAGATAATCTTCCTTACCAAAGTAGATCTCATATCAGACAGTGTTCGCGCCGAAAAAATAAAAGAGCTAGAAACCCTCAACATTCCCGTTGTTCCCGTATCAATACTAGACGACACACTCCTCAAAGAGGCAGGAGACGCAATAACCTCATTTTTGCAACAGTCTTAAATTTGCTATTCTGGTAAAGATATCGGTGGCAGAAAGACTAAAAGAGAAAAGGCAAAAAAAACAACACACACGTATGAGCGATTACACAACCACCATTGGTCTAGAGATTCACGCAGAATTAAAGACAAAAACAAAGATGTTTTGTAACTCTGCCAACGCCCCTCACGAGGGCGAGCCAAACGCGCACATCTGTCCCGTCTGTATGGCGTTTCCGGGTACACTCCCTACCATAAACAAAGAGGCGGTTCACCACGTACTAAAAGTGGGGACCGCGCTAGGCGGAAGCATCGCCGACTTTACCGAGTTTGACAGAAAAAACTACTTTTATCCCGACATTCCAAAAGGGTACCAAATAACTCAATTTAAATATCCACTTGTCTCAAAAGGCGAGCTTGCGGGCGTGGCAATCACTCGTATCCACCTTGAAGAGGACACCGCGCGCTCGCAACACACAAAAGACGGATACAGTCTTATTGATTTTAATCGTGCAGGCGTTCCGTTAATGGAGCTGGTAACCGAGCCGGTTATTCACGACGCAAAAACCGCAAGCAATTTTGCCCAAGAGCTTCAACTGCTCCTGCGTGCAATCGGCGCGTCAGACGCAAATATGGAAAAAGGCGAGATGCGCGTTGAGGCAAACATTTCGGTTAGTAAGACCGATACACTTGGCACAAAAGTTGAGGTTAAAAACTTAAACTCATTTCGCGCTGTTGAAGGCGCCATAGAGTTTGAAGTGGCGCGCCATATCAAAGCACTTGAAAAAGGGGAGTCGCTGGTCCAAGAAACTCGTGGATGGGACGAAGGCACGCAAAGCACATTTTCACAACGCAAAAAAGAAGACTCGCACGACTACCGGTACTTTCCCGAGCCTGATTTGCCGAAGCTCCACATTTCTCGTATTCCCGAGTTTTCAAAAGAAGCATTGCAAAAATCTCTTCCAGAGCTTCCCGTACAAAAACGAGAGCGGTACCTTTCATACGGACTTAAAAAAGAGGACGCCGACACCCTGACAAAAAACCAAGATTTCGGAGCATTTTTTGACGCAGAGGTTGTCGCGCACACAAACGACAAAAAAACACTTGCAACATCAGCAAACTATCTACTCTCCGATGTGTTGGGTAGTGGCGCCGGCACAGCCGAGATAGCGCGCATTGCAAACGGCATGTTTGTAGAGTTAATAAAAATGGTTGTCGCGGGCGAGTTAAGTTCACGCTCTGCAAAAGATATTCTCGCAAAAGTTTTAAAAGAAGGTGGCTCACCAAAAGCAATAGCCGAAAAGGAGGGACTGCTCCAAATCCACGACGAAGGGGCAATCAGAGAGGTTGCCAAAAAGTTGATCACCGCGCACCCTGACGTTGTTGCCGAGATTAAAGCAGGCAAGGGCCCCGCAATTCAATTTTTAGTCGGCCAAGGAATGAGAGAGACAAAAGGAACCTCAAACCCCCAAGAGCTAATGCGCCTTATAAAAGAAGAGCTAGGCATAGCAGAGTAGGGAAGCCCTCTGAACTGCTTTAGTAATCTAGTACGTTAGTACTCAGTCTCTTAGCTTCCCAACCTTCTAATTTTTTGTATTCTGTGTTTTCTTGTCTTTAATTTTCTAGTTTTTTCTAAAGACTAAGCACTAATAACTAAGTACTGTTCTCTTGGTTCCTGTGTTCTTTCTGGTTTTCTAGCTAACGCCTAACACCCTAATAACCTAACTCCTTGTCCTGTGCTCTGTGCCTTCTCATATCTCATACATCATATTTCATATACCATAGCTCATACTGAATACTGTATACAGAATACTGAATACGCCATCCTCCTAACTTCTTGTTCTGTACTGTCATACTGTCTACTAACGTACTGTTTACTTCAGTACTGTTCTCTTGGTTCCTGTGCTCTGTGCTTTATTTGGACTCTGGTTCCTGTGTTTTGGTCTATCTGTATTCTTCCTTCTAAGCACTAAGCGCTAATAACTAAGCACTGTCTTCCTAACACCCTAACTCTCTAGTTTCCTTATACATCATATTTCATACTGAATACTGTATACAGAATACTAAATACTCTAAACGTCCTAACCCACCTAACCTCCTAGCTTTAATGTTTGGTCTTTGGACATTTGTGTTCTGTGCTTTATTTGGTCTTTGGACATCTGTGCTTTGGTAGTTTTTCCTGTCTAAGCACTGTTTCCATAGTGATAATATAAAAGTATGCAAAAAGATTTTGATGGATGGAATACGGTAAAAAAGAAAACAAATAAAGAAGCTTCACGACTCTATACAGTGCGTGAGATATGGTGGTGCCAATTTGGGATAAATATTGGGACAGAGCAAGATGGGAGCGGTGAACGTTTTCTTCGCCCTGCGGTAATTTTACGCGGTTTCGGCCCCGACGCGTGCCTTGTCGTCCCGCTCACAAAGTCTCAACGCACACACCCGCTTCGATTCCCTGTTGGTATTGTTGACGAAAAGGAAGCACGTGCAAATCTTTCTCAAATACGAGTAATTGATACTAAACGCCTTGTTGAAAAGATCGGCTTCCTTGATAAAGATATATTTAAGAGTTTAAAAAAGACCGTTAGAGATATACTCTAACGGTCTTCACATTCTCCTCCCGAAGGAGGTGAGGCCGAAGCCAACTGTATTTCTATAGTATCAAAACGATCTAAACAGTCAACCCATCCGTTTTATTTAATTCTTATGTCCTACCTTCTCGTCTAACCAAGCACTAACAACTAGCTTTTATGCTCTAGGCCTTAGGCTTTAGCTAACGCCTAACTACCTAACCCACCTAACATCCTAACTTGTGTTTTATTTGGCTTTTGGACATCTGTGTTTTGGTCTATCTGTCTTCTTCCTTCTAAGCACTAACAACTAATAACTGTCTTCCTAACACCCTAACTCTCTAGTTTCCTTATACATCATATTTCATATCTCATAATTCATATCTCATACTGAATACTGTATACAGAATACAGAATACTGAATACGCTATCCTCCTAACTTCCTGTTCCGTGTTTTGTGTTTTATTTGTGTTCTGGTTCCTGTATTTTGGTAGTTTTTTCTATCTAAGCACTAATGACTAACAACTAATAACTGTTTTCCTATCCACTGCCCTCTGTTCTCTGTCCATACACCATCTTCCAAATGCTATATACTGTCTTGTATGGAAGAGCTAGAAATTAAGGGAATAAAGTATATCTCGTCTAAACGAGCTGCAAAACTAACAGGGTATGCAAAAGACTACGTCGGGCAACTTGCCCGCGCTAACAAAGTTCCAGCCACCAGAGTCGGGCGCGCGTGGTACGTCAGCGAAAGCGACATCCTCGCCCACGCCGGTAAAGAAGAAACAAACGCAGAAACAACAAGCCCTGCCTCTACAGCGCTCGCAGACTCTCCAATACCTCAAGAAAAAGAAAACACTCACTCTCTCCACGAACTGCAAACAGGAAAGGCAACAGCATCCACAAGACTTAAGACATGGAGCAGTATTCAATACTTTGACGACGACTACTCTCTGCTCCCTCAAAAGATACAACTCGCCGAGTCTGTTGTGTCGGTAAAAAATATTGTCCCTGAAAATATAGTCATATCGGCACAAAAGACCTCTCTGCAAAAACCTCAAACAGAGAGAGCTGTCCATATAAACAAAAGCCCGGCAAAAGCAAACCGAACGGGTGCATCAATAGACGGCGTATCTTTAGCAGTTCCTAAAAAAGAAGTGGCACCAACAAAACACCAGTCCAATGTTAAAAAAGAAAAACAACAAGGCACCCTCAAAAGGCAGTCTTCAAAAAACCTTCCGGTACTCTCTACTCTCGCCCTCGGAGGCGTCACCGCTGGCTTTCTTGTACTCATACTCAGTGGCAACGTCGTTCCCGTAGAGTGGGGAGGCAACACCGGGTCATTGGCATTTGCTAACGCGTCTTCAACCCCCGCGTTAGAGATTTTTATTCAATACTTAAGAGGGGTCGTTGACTCAGCAATTCTTTTAATAACCACACTCTTCTCTACAATATTTAGTATGTTTTGGCAGTACGTCTCTTCAGGCATCACATTCCTCATCTCTCTATTTTAGTTCTCGTCTATCCGAGAAAGTCTTTATTTAAAACACACGTTCACATCATTTTTTATACAAAATAATATTTTTACAGAGTAAATTATTTTATTTCCAAACAATACAAGGATACACACGTTTTAATTATCTGCTCTTCGTCTCAGTAAAATCTTTTTCTAAAAAACTACTATTTTTATTTGGTCATTTCTTTTCCACAGAGAAGAAGGTATCAAAAAAGCTTTAATGCCGAAATAGCTAGTACTATTATAGGTAGTTCGCTTGTATGCAAAGCAATCCTAAAATAGAGTCAGAAAATTATTTGACAACAAAAGAAGCGTCAGATTTTTTTCAATGCTCTTCTGACTATATTTCAAAACTTATCCGCGAAGGCAAATTTCACGGTATTAAAAACGCAAAGGGGTGGACGGTGAACAGAGACTCTCTCGAAACATATTTCGAGTTTGTTGAAGAGCAAACCCGAAGACGTGCCGAAGCGCTTCGCGAACAAAGGAGGCAAGAGTATCAAAACAGCGCACCTCATTCTTTTTTTAAAAATTTTAATACCTCAGCCTTTTCGTCCATAGGGAAGGGTCTAGCATTTGTCGGAATGGCTATGCTTGTACTAGTCACTTCGTTCACCGCCACAAATGCTTTTGTGGCGGTGAGCTCAAACCCTCACAAAGAGACATCTTCTGCCTTTGCGCACGGTGTAGCACAGGCGGGTAATCACTTAGTTTCAGGGTATCAAAAAATTGGAAACGCATACTATACATTTTCGTCAGCAGGATTTGATACCTACACAAACGCCATTACGTTCTCCGGCAAACTTTTGTCAGATGGCAACACACGCCAACAAGTCATACATCATATCGAAAGTTTTTATGATCGCTACACTTCAACGCTTGCATCGCTCTGGGACGACCGCGCGCTCATCACATCCTTCCTCGTAGACGAAACATCTTCAAATGTCGGCAACGCATACTCTGGCGTAGGCATGTCACTGCTCAGTGTTTCAAACGCAATTCTTGAAGGGTACGCGCGCTCAGTTACAAACACAGGTTCATTTTTAGTACAAGCATCTTCTTTCCCAAAAGATATCGCAAGCGCTGTACAAAAAACCTTAAGTGTAGTCGCTTCTGAAAGTCAGGTTTCAAACACACAGGTAACATTCTCTCTCCCGAGCAGTAAAACAGTCACCGGATTTTTTGAGAGACTGTTTGCACCAATTGAGCCGACTCCATCTCTCATATTGCCAACACGAAAAATAGAAACGGTCACCTCGCCACAAACGGTGGTGGTGCGTGAGACACCGCAAACAGTCATCCGAAATGTAACAGAGTCTGTAACGCTATCAGGTATATCTGAAGAAGCACTAACTGAAAGACTGCAGATACTAGAAAATGCCTTACGCTCAGATTTGTATACGCTTTCTGCTCGTACCTCTGGAACGACCGCGGGTAACTATCGTGCCATCTCGCTTTCTAACGCCATCCACCAACTCTCAAACGTAACAATTTCAAACTCAACATTCCAAGGCTCAACCGTAAATGGGGGTCAAATAACCGGAGACTCAGGCACATTTGACAACTTGTCAGGGACAACCGCGTCACTCACAACACTGTCTGTCGGTACCACCAACATCACGGGCCCACTGTCAGTCACGACGCTCGAACTCACGGGCTCACTCACCGGTCCATACCTTACCGCAACCTCTACCGACACTGACTCAGTGTTTCCACGCTTTACGTCATCGTTTAGTACTACGACATCAGCAACCTCAACCAACTTCTTTGCCACCAACCTTACCGCAACAAACGCTTCTGCCACCAACGCCTCCACCACCGCTCTTTCAGCACATACATTCGCTGTAGGACAAACCGCCACGACTACCATCGCCACAGATGGCACCATCACAACCCCTCGTATCACGGCAACCAACGCATCAACCACCAACATCTCTTCCACATACGCCTCATCAACCCAGGCCTTCTTCGGCTCACTCTCCGTCGGCTCTTTAACCGGCGTCCTCAAAGCAACCACAGGCGCTATCTCTGCCGGACTCATTGACCTCGCGTCAGAGGTATCTGGCATCCTCTCTGTCGCCTTCGGTGGTACTGGATGGGGAAGCATAGAGCCAAACACCATCCTTCTTGGCAATGGCACCAACCGCCTCGCCACCACAACTCAAGGCACCAATGGACAAGTCCTCTCTTTGGTAAATGGAGTGCCAAGTTGGGTTGCCACCACCACCGCCGGTACCGGCCTCACATACGACGGCACCTCATTCAATCTCAATACAACAGGCGACTGGACAGGCACCTTTGACGGCCAAGAAGGTTCATACTACTTAAACGCCATCAACCTCACTAACTTTGGCACCCCGTTCTACCAATTCTTCTCTGCCACCACCACCGACGCTCTTTCCGAAGGGTCAAACCTCTACTACACTGATGCACGCGTAAATAGCCTCATCAACGCCTCATCCACCATCCTCAACAATAATACCGAGAGTTCTCTTGAAGCATTCCTCACCGACGTCACCGACGTTTTTACAAACAACGACAGTATTCCAAACGCAAACCTCGCCAACTCCTCAGTCTCCTATGGTGGCGTATCAGTATCACTCGGCGCCTCTGACGCCACCCCCGCCTTCAACCTCACTGACGCCACCAGCCTTCCTATCCTTGCCGGTACCATCGGCACCCTCTCAGTCGCACGAGGGGGTACTGGCCTTACCACCTACACACAAGGAGACGTTCTCTACGCATCAGACACCGGCACCTTGGCTGGCACCTCAACCGCAAATCTTAAAACCACCCTCGCCCTCAACAATGTTGAGAACACCGCACTCTCTACATGGGCAGGCAGTGGCAACATCACCACTCTTGGTACTATCACAACAGGGACTTGGAACGGCACGCCGATTGGTGACGCGTACCTCACGAAGTCAGGCGACTGGACAGGCACCTTTGACGGCCAAGAAGGTTCATACTACTTAAACGCCATCAACCTCACTAACTTTGGCACCCCGTTCTACCAATTCTTCTCTGCCACCACCACCGACGCTCTTTCCGAAGGGTCAAACCTCTACTACACTGATGCACGGGCACGAAACGCTCTCTCTTCAACAGCGACCGGTCTTTCATACACTGCCGGCATCGGCGTCTTCTCACTTACCTCGGGATACAACATTCCCCTCACGGCATCCACCACTGCTTGGAACACCTTTTATGACACCCCGTCAACACGAATCACCGCAGGCACCGGACTTTCATGGACAGGCAATACCTTAAACGCAGAGGTGCAAACAGGAGACCTTCACGACGCAGTGACACTAGCCGGAGAAAACTACCTCTCTCTTTCAGGACAACAAATCACCGCAAACGCCATTGACCTTGCTTCAAGCAACGTCACGGGTGTTCTCCCTGACGCAAACGTTGCAAACGATATCACCCTCACCAACCTCACCCAAATCACCAACCGCTCTATCTTAGACACCACCGGCACCTTAACCGTCGCACGAGGCGGAACGGGGGCTACCACCTTCACTACAGGCAACCTCCTCTACGGCGCAGGTACCGGCGCAGTACAAAGTGTCGCCACCACCACGCTCTCACTCGGCTCCGGACTTTCATACTCAGGCACACTCGGCTCTCTAGTGGGAGGCGCAAATGGAACACTTTCACTCTCCGGTGTCGCGCCATCTTCCATCTCACTCACCAAAGGCAACTTCTTGGTTGGAGATGACGC
>Ga0210057_1004188_pt1 | contig 19393 bp, 16 predicted proteins | sample CryGeyCG2114_010_2_FD_183968 | JGI IMG/M metagenome (GOLD analysis project Ga0210057, IMG submission 183968) | Groundwater microbial communities from aquifer - Crystal Geyser CG10_big_fil_rev_8/21/14_0.10 (SPAdes) (version 2) | ecosystem: Environmental > Aquatic > Deep subsurface > Groundwater ...
AAGTAAAAGCTTTGGTAAATAAGGGAGTTCAACAAGTATATAAACTGCTAGTCGCTGGAAGAGAATTAGATTGTACTGAAAACCATCCATTTCTCACACTGAACTATGATAATAAAATGCAGAAAAAGAGAGGCAATTTCTCAACACAATGGAAGTATTTGAGTGAACTTACTTCAGATGATTACATTGCTATAGCAAAAAGCATTCCCCATACTGGCAAATCATATACTATCCCTCATATTTCTTTTAAGAGGATCTATACAGGGAAAAATCAATACGGAACATTTACTCATTCATCCAATGTACTTGATAGAAAAAATAATAGGCATTTATTAATTCCAACAAATTCTTCTGAAAGTTTGATGTGGCTCTTTGGATTATATTTAGGAGATGGGTACATTACTTTAACGAGCAAAAAGAAAAAAAATGAGGTTCTTTCATTTGCCATTCCTAAAACACAACCAAACATCAGAAAAAGAATACAAAGATCATTTAAAGAAGTGTTTAACTATTCTGTCTCAGAAGGGAGTGAACAGTTTAGATTGCGTATATATTCACAGCCAATTATCACCCAATGCAAAGCACTTGGCTTCATTGGTAATGCAAGAACGAAAGCGCTTCCTCTTTGGGTATTTGATTTACCAACTTCAGAAAAGCTCGCATGTATCGGTGGGTATATTGACTCAGATGGATATATGAGAAATGGCAATAAAAACTCTGATATTAATATTACTAGCATTAATAAAGCATTGCTTAAGAGCGTTAAGCTACTTATAATATCATGCGGACTTCGAGTAGCTGGCATACACTCTTTCACCTACACACGAGCTAGTAAAAAAACAATTGGATATCGTTTACAAATTACCGGAGATTTATCACCTCTTATGATGCATTCGGAAAAGGTAATGAAAGGCTTCCAACCAAGAAAATACTATCAATCTTATAATTCTCACCATAAATCACCTCTCACAAGCCACACAAGTGAACACATGGGATTTGCACAAATTAAAGAGATAAAAAAGCTAGAGGAAAAGACAGTATATGATATTGAGGTTGAAGGTCACCATAACTTTGTGGCAAACGGCATTATTGTTCACAATTCTGAGGTGGTTTATGAAAGTGTTACTAAAGAGTTAACTAAACAAGGTGTAATTTTTTGTGATATGGATACGGCTCTTCGTGAACATGAGGAAATTGTAAAAGAATATTTTGGGACTTTGATTCCGCCTCATGACAATAAATTTGCAGCATTAAATTCTTCTGTTTGGTCAGGAGGATCATTTGTTTATGTTCCAAAAGGTGCAAAAGTCACTCTTCCACTTCAAGCGTATTTCAGGATAAATGCAGAGAGATTTGGACAGTTTGAGAGAACTTTAATAATTGCTGAAGAGGGTTCAGACGTTCACTATGTAGAAGGCTGTACAGCTCCAATTTACACAACGGAATCTTTGCACGCTGCAGTTGTTGAAATATTTGTAAAGAAAGATGCCCACGTAAGATACACTACTGTACAAAATTGGAGCACAAATATTTACAATCTTGTCACAAAGCGCACTGATTGTGGTGAAAAAGGATTTATGGAATGGATTGATTGCAATATCGGCTCAGCAGTCACAATGAAATATCCAAGCGTATATCTTCGAGGGGAAGGTGCTCGCGGTGAAGTTCTCTCAATTGCCTTTGCTGGACGTGGCCAAACACAAGACGCAGGCGCGAAGATGCTGCATTTTGCTCCAAACACATCATCAAGAATCGTTTCAAAATCTATCTCAAAAGAAGGTGGAAGGACATCTTATCGCGGACTTGTTCAGATATCCCCTGGCGCCACGAATTCATCAGTCTATGTATCTTGCGATGCATTGATTTTAGATGAGGAGTCTCGTTCAGATACTTATCCGGTCATGAAAATCAAAGAGAATGAAGTTGAAATTCAGCATGAGGCAACCGTAGAAAAGCTTGGAGATGAAAAATTGTTTTATCTCATGTCGCGTGGATTGTCGAGGCCTGACGCTGAAAGCGCTTTAGTATTGGGATTTATGGAGCCTGTAACAAAAGAAATACCTTTGGAATACACGGTTGAGTTAAACAGATTGATAAGGCTTGAGATGGAGGGGAGCGTCGGATGAAATTCATAAACTTAAACAAACAAGAAAAAGATCACATGACTTTTGACAAAAAGGGGGAGACTTATGTGGTGTTTTTTCATAATATTTCAGGTAAGCTGACGTTTGAAATAACTGCACCCGAAATTGAACTATATATTTATGGATTATTTACAGGGAAAGGTTCAGACAAGTTCAATATTGAGACTATCCAACAACATAAAGCTCCGGGATCATTTTCAGATCTATTAATTAAAGGAGTTTTTGAGGATGAGTCAAAATTTATCTATCAGGGTCTAATTCGGTTGGAAAAGGAAGCTCAGCAATCACATGCATATCAAAAAAATCAAAATCTCATTCTCTCAAAAGGCGTCTATGTTGATTCCCGCCCATATCTTGAAATTTTAGCTGATGACGTGTTTTGCACTCATGGTTCAACGACTGGAAAGTTGAGTACAGATCAAATTTTATATGCTCAGTCTAGAGGATTATCTCGAAAAGTAGCTTCAAAAATGCTTGTTGATGGATTTTCTGATGAAATTTATCAAAAAGTTATTGAAAGAGTGCCAGCTTTTAAGCCGTAGTCTTTTAAAATGTTATTTATGTTTGATCCAAAAAAAATTAAGAAAGATTTTCCGATTTATAATCAACACCCAAATCTCGTTTACTTAGATTCTGGTGCTACTTCTTTGAAACCGAGGGTTGTTGTTGAAAAGATAACAGAGTATTACAATCAATACTCTGCCAATATACATAGAGGAATTTACCAAATTTCAGAACTTGCATCTTTGGAATATGAAGAGACGAGAAGTGTTGTGGCTACTTTTATCGGTGCGGACTCACCTTCTGAGATTGTCTTTACGAGAAATTCTACCGAAAGTATAAATTTAATTGCATCGACAGTTGGTCAAGACATTATTGAAAGTGGAGATGAAATTGTTACATCGATCATGGAGCATCATTCGAACTTCGTGCCGTGGCAACAACTGGCCTTTTCAAAAGGTGCTGATTTTAAGGTTATAAATATTGAGAATTATGAATTACGGATTATGGATGATAAATCAAAAGTTGATTTATCGGATATTGTCACAAAAAAAACCAAGATTTTAGCTCTTACTCTCGTCTCAAATGTTCTTGGGACAATCAATCCCATTAAGGAAATTAGTCAAGCTGCAAGAAAAATGAATCCCAACATCATCATTGTTGTTGATGCGGCCCAAGCCGTTCCTCATATGTTAGTCGACGTTAAGAATCTCGGATGTGACTTTCTAGTATTTTCTTCTCATAAAATGTTTGGGCCGACAGGAGTTGGGGTCCTTTGGGGCAAAGCTAATTTATTAAAGAAAATGGACCCTTATCAGTATGGAGGGGATATGATCGATATTGTATCTTTGGAAAAAACAACTTTTGCAGAACCTCCACATCGGTTTGAAGCTGGGACTCCAAATATTGCCGGAGTAATTGGGTTAAAGGCTGCTATACGATACATTAAAAACATTGGAATTGAAAACATTAAAATTCATGAAAACAAATTGGCAAATCTTGCAATTGCTAAATTGGACAAAGCTTTCGGGGAGAAAATTCGAATATTGGGACCAAAAGCTGATCTAAATAGGTCAGGTATCATTTCATTCACAATTAATGGAGTTCATCCTCATGATATTGCCCAAATTTGTGATGAGGAACAATTAGCTGTTCGAGCTGGTCACCACTGCGCTATGCCACTTCACACATGCCTAAATATTCCAGCGTCAACAAGAGCATCGTTTTATATCTATAACACACCCACTGACGTCGACAAATTAGCTATAAGCTTGCAGAGAGCAGTTAAAATTCTTAAGAAATAACAGATGAGTATTTACGAAGATTTAATAATGGATCATTACAGAAACCCCAGGAATTATGGTGTTTTGATCTCTGCAGACAAATCAATTGAGGTGAACAATCCTCTTTGTGGCGACAAGTTGAAAATGGAAATTCAAGAGACAAATGGTGTAATTGAAAACATAAGATTCAGTGGAGAGGGTTGTGCTATATCGATTGCGTCTGCATCACTTCTAACAGAGTATGCAAAAGGTAAAAAGATAAAAAAAATTCTAGACTTTAATCGGGATGATATGTTAGGATTATTAAAGATAAAGTTGACTCCTGCAAGAATAAAATGTGCACTTCTTGGATGGGAAGGTCTTATGAATTTAGTTAGAAATTAGAACAATTAGATCAATTAGTAATTAATAGTTTAAATAGTAATATTTATGTCAGATCAAAAATTAAAAGATCCTGTAAATCCTTCAGGTCCAGTAATTGTTCGTAATCTTAAATTTCATGTAGATCGAGATTTATGTATTGGTGCGGCAACCTGTGTTGCAATTGCACCAAATACTTTCATTATGGATTCTGAAGCAAAGGCGATTATTCTTGACACAGCAGAGAGTGATCCTGATGAATCTATTATTGACGCAGCTCGAGGTTGTCCGACAGCGGCTATTATCATTGAAGATACTGCCGGAAATCAAATTTTTCCGTAAAAGATTGATATTTACAGAAAATGAACTTGCTTGACATATTGTTTTCGATGTAATATAAACTCATGCAGTTTAATTGGAAAATCGGTGGTGAGGCAGGTTTCGGAATTATGACCTCGGGATTGGCATTTGCAAAGATTGCAACACGTTCTGGCTACTTAATTTTCGACTATACAGAGTATCCGTCTCTCATACGTGGTGGACATAATACCTACGAAGTTTTAGTTTCAGATGAAGTTGTTAAATCACCAAAGTGGGAAATTGATCTGCTTGTTTGTTTAAATAATGATACTTACAAATTGCATAGCGATAGATTGACTGATAAAAGTATGTTGATTTATGACCCTCATGTATTTGTGCCAGAAATTGGAATCAAAATTCCCATTACTTTTGGCAAAATCAAAAGAGATGAAAAAATAGATCAAATGATGATGAATACTATTGCTGTGGGCGCTAGCATTGGGATTCTTGGCGGTGACCTTTCGATATTTGAGGAGATACTTCATCAACAATTTGATAGAAAGGGAAAAGAAGTCGTCAACTTTAATCTTAAATTGGCAAAGATAGGCTATGATGAGGCTTTAAAAAACAACATAAAGCCATTATCAATTCTTAAAAAGAAAGATATTATCGATCCTCAGATGGTCATCACTGGAAATGAGGCGTTTGCGCTTGGTGCCATGGTCGCGGATTGTAGATATTATGCAGCTTATCCAATGACACCAGCTTCGACGGTTCTAAGTATTCTAGCAAGTTGGCAGTACAAAAATAAGATGGTCGTCAGACATATTGAAGATGAAATCTCTGCAGTAAATACAGCCTTAGGAGCATCTTACGCCGGCGTTCGTTCTTCTGTCGGCTCCTCTGGGGGTGGATTTGCACTCATGGTTGAAGGTCTTTCTTATGCAGGAATTGCTGAAATCCCGCTTGTTGTTCTTCTTGCAATGCGATCTGGACCAGCTACTGGGATGCCGACCTGGACTGAACAAGGAGATCTTCTTTTTGCTGTTCATGCGGGTCATGGTGAGTTTCCGAAAATCGTTCTTACTCCAGGAGATCCTGAAGAGATGATTGCACTTACTTTGAAAGCGTTTGATCTTGCTGATATTTACCAAACTCCAGTTATCTTAATCACAGATAAATTTCTTTCAGAATCTCATTCTTCACTGTCAAAAAAACTTGAAGATGCAGCGCTTGAAAAGCATAAAATTGATAGAGGAAAGATTGTGAACGATACTAAAGAGACTCCTTATCTTCGATATTTGGATACAAAAGACGGAGTGTCTCCGATGTTAATTCCAGGAAAAAAAGGGACATATTATCAAGCGAATTCCTACGAGCACATTGAAGATTCACATACCACGGAAGATTTGAAAGAACGAGTTAAGCAGGTTGATAAAAGATCAAAAAAAAATACTACATATCTTAAAAATCATTTTGAGCTGCCAAAAATTATTGGTGATTTAAATACTGCCGAGATTGTTTTTGTTTCATTTGGATCAATGAAAGGGCCAATTGTCGATGCAATGAAACTGATTAAGACAAAATCGGCATACATCCATTTCACTCATGTTTACCCGCTTGCAGAAGAGCTAGTTCAACAAATTTTTGCAAGATGCGTTGGTAAAAGAATGATCTTAGTTGAAAATAACTCAACAGCACAGTTTGGTCAGCTTCTAAGGATGCAAACTGGAATAATTTTTAAAGAAAAATTACTTAAATACGACGGTCGGCCGATTTGGCCTGAAGAAATCTTGTTGTATGTTGATGACAATACACGGTCAGTTGTGGAAGAAAAAAATGATACGAAAATTAAAGCTAAGGTGTTGTCAGAAGATTTTAGAAAAAAGGAAAAAGAAATAATGGATAAACTAGTAGCTGAGATGAGTGTTGAATAATAATTATTGTGAAATTATGACAGAATTAAAATTTGATGGCTATGCGGCAACATGGTGTCCAGGTTGTGGTGACTGGGGTATTCGAGTTGGTATAAAAGCAGCGCTTGAACAACTAGCCTTTGATCCTTCACAGGTATTTCTATCATTTGATATTGGTTGTTCAGGGAATATGAATGACTTTTTGAATGGTTATGCGACGCACGGTTTACATGGAAGAGCAATCCCGACTGCAATTGGTATGAAAATAGCAAATCATAAGATGACAACGATTGTGATAGGTGGAGATGGTGGAATATACGGTGAAGGTGGAAATCACTTTCTTCATGCTTGTCGGGGTAATCATGATATTACGGTCATCGTTCATGATAATATGGTTTATGGTCTCACAACAGGTCAGGTTGCTCCAACCGCTGGAAAAGGGTATAGATCAAAATCTACACCACACGGAATTATTGAAGTCCCAGTTAATCCACTCGCGCTTGCCTTAACCCAAGGGGCAACATTTGTTTCGCAAAGTTTTGCTGGAGATGCGAGAACAACGATTGATGTAATTAAAAAAGCAGTAAATCACAAAGGATTTTCGCTTGTGAACATTCTTCAGCCCTGTGTTACATTTAATAAAATAAATACCTATCAGTATTATCTAAAAAACACTTATCACCTTGAAGATTCTCACAATCGATCAAACCTTGGGAAAGCAGTAGAGAAAAGCCTTGAGGTAAACGCTGGAAAATTCCCAATTGGAGTTTTATATCAAACTGAGAGGCCCTCTTTTCATGAAGAGTTGGAACAACTTGATTCACCTCTTGTAGATAGACCAAGATTTTCCGATTTTTCTTCATTCACAAATGAATTTATCTGATAAACTTGTTATTTCGCAAGCTAAGTTGACTTTTAGCAATCAGTATTCTATACTGCTAATATTAGAAAATTAATAATAATATTCGTAAAAAATAATCCATGGAAACCTCGACAAATCCAATAAATATATATCCCATTATAGCAATTCGTGATGGAATTGTATTTCCCACCGCTGAAAACGTACTAGTTTTTGGAAGACCAAGGAGTATCAAAGCTATGGAAGCGGCAATGGGAGCTAAAAAAAAAGTTGTTCTAGTAATGCAAAAAAACATAGCTTCCGAGGATCCCAAAGTTGAAGATTTATACTCAGTAGGGGTAATTGCTACGATTGACAAAGTTTCAACTGGTGAAAAAGACCAGATAAATGCACTAGTCAAGGGTCACCAAAAGGTAAAAATTAAGAGATACATTCAAGAAGATCCTTTCTTTTTGGCAGAAACACAAGATATTCACGATGACACAGAAGAGAATGAAGAAGTTCTTGCAATAGTAAAATATATTTCTGGTCAGATAAAAAAGGCGATCAATCTTGGAAAGACAATCGACTTTGTATTTTTGATGAATATTCTTAATATTCAATCCTCTTCAAGTTTTTCCCATCAAGTTGCAATGATTTTGGATATTGGTACCGATGTGCGTCAATCCCTCCTTGAGGAGACCAATTTGCAGTTGAGACTCCAAAAACAGGTCGATTTAATCAATAAAGAGATAAAGGTACTAGAGCTTGAACATAACATTTCAGATAAAACACAAAAGAAGTTTGAAAAAAATATGAGGGATACTTTCCTTCGTGAAAAAATGAAAACTATTGAAGAAGAATTGGGTGAAAAAAATGACAATCAAGAAGTAAATGAGTATAAGAAAAAAATTAAAGATGCTGAAATGCCAAGTGATGTACGCAACAAAGCATTTAAAGAACTTAAGAGACTTTCAAAAATGTCGTCATATAATCCTGAGTCGTCGTATGTTAGGACATATCTCGATTGGTTAGTTGAAATCCCTTGGAACTCTCGAGGAAATGAAAACATTGACATAAAATTTGCAGAAAAGATTCTAGATGAGGATCATTTTGGCTTAAAAAAAGTCAAAGAGAGAATAACAGAGTTTTTAGCAGTAATGAAGTTGAAAAATTTGAAAGAAGAGTCGATAAAGTCAAAACCAAAAGCAAAATCTCCTGATTTTCAGCCGTCAATACTATGTTTTGTTGGACCTCCTGGAGTTGGTAAAACATCTCTAGGAAAGTCTATAGCTCGTGCTTTGGGTCGTAAATTTGTGAAGATTTCACTAGGTGGAATTCGTGATGAGGCAGAGATTAGAGGACATAGAAGGACTTATGTTGGCTCTATGCCTGGACGGATAATTCAAGGAATGAGGGACGCGGGATCTACCAATCCTGTTTTTATGCTTGACGAAATTGATAAAATAGGCAGCGACTACCGTGGAGATCCTTCAGCAGCTCTTCTTGAGGCGCTTGATCCTGAGCAAAACAACTCTTTTTCAGATCATTACCTTGAAGTTCCCTATGATTTGACAGATGTATTTTTTATTACGACTGCAAATATTTTAGATACAATTCCAGATGCACTTCGTGACCGACTAGAGATAATTCATTTTGCAGGATACACTGAAGATGAGAAATTTAGCATTGCAAAAAATTATCTTATTCCAAAACAGCTTCGAGCACATTTTATTCCAAAAAATACTGCGAAAATAACGCCAAATGGTCTAAATGCAATTATCAGACGCTACACTCGTGAAGCTGGAGTTCGAGAACTTGAACGACAGGTTGCGACAGTATTTAGAAAAATTGCTAGGAAAATTGTCGATCATACCGAAGGAAAATTCAAAACCAATGTTTCAAATACCCAAATTCAAGACTATCTCGGGCCATTCAAATACTCAGACTCTCTCCTTGAGGAGAAAGATTCAGTGGGTATAACCACAGGACTTGCATGGACGCAAGCTGGCGGAGACATTCTATTTATTGAAGTGGCACGAATGCCAGGTAAGGGAAATCTTACTTTAACTGGGAATTTAGGGGATGTAATGAAAGAATCTTGTCAAGCGGCGCTCACTTATATTAGAGCTAGATGGGATAAATTCGGTCTTCCAAAAGAATTTTTTGCTGAAAGCGATGTCCATGTGCACGTTCCAGAGGGCGCAGTTCCAAAAGATGGGCCTTCCGCTGGTGTTTCAATTGTGACATCGATGGTATCTGAATTCACAGGAGCAAAGGTAAGGCGTGATGTTGCTATGACAGGGGAGATCACACTTCGAGGACGAGTTACAGAGATTGGCGGACTAAAAGAAAAAGTAATTGCAGCTCATCGAGCGAAGGTTAAGATCGTAATCGTCCCGGCAGATAATAAGAAAGATTTAGTAGATATTCCTAAAAAAGTTAAAGAAGATTTGAAATTTATTTTTGTAAAAAATATTGATGAGGTTCTCGCGGCAGCACTTGTTCCAAAGACGGATAAATCAAAAAAGAAAAGTAAGTAAAGTATTATTGTTCAAATTTATTGAACAATAAATTACCTTTGAAGTAATCTTTCCCTAAACCAGTAGGCTATATTATAAAGCTTGTATAGAACTGGTCTGATGACGATGTCGTAGCTATCGATAAATTCAACAAATTCTGTTCCATACCCTTCCTTAAATTTCGTAAACCCAGACCACGAATTTTGGCGATCGTAATCTGGGGGAAGAGATCCCCACATATCAAATACTTTTGCATTATTTTTCTTACCAAATTTTATTGCTTCCCACATTAGTAAATTTGAAGCCATCAAGTTTCGTTTTTCAATTGATGACCCACCATAAGGATAGTAAAGTCGATCACCAAACAGAAATAATTCGTAGGCACAAAGAGGTATTCCATCGTGATAAGCGATAAGAATATGAGCAATATTTTTTTTTAAAGAATTCCAAATAATCGAGTGATATTTTTTCGTATGACCAAAGTATTTTTGACGATTTGTTGTCTTAAAATATAGATCTGAAAAAATTTCAAAACCATCATCAGTAGATAGTTCTTTTACTGTAACGCCGTTACGGATTGCGTAATTAATGTTATAGCGAGTCTTTGGTTTCATCTTTGATAAAAGTTCATCTTTAGATTTTGTTAGATCAAGTAACTGAGTCCATTTTGGAAAAAGTGGATGAGGAGAAGCTTTATAATTTTCAATTTTAAATTTATTTTTATCAGTCTCATACGGTTCAAACTTGATAAAAATTAGATTGTTTTTTCTTCCATAAACATTTAGAAATTTGATCAGTTCTTTAGTCGGCGACACGGAACGGGGAATATACCCAATAAAATACGGCAACAATGGCAGCTGGTGAATAGACAATGTGAAGACCGCAAATAAATTGTTGTCCTGAAACTGTCCAATTCTAACTACTTTTACACCTGTTTTCTGCCGAGCTGTGCCCCATTCCCAAGATTGGAGAGGGTGGTGAGCACATGAATTAAACTTACTGACGTCAAATGTGTCAGGTAGTTGTTGATATCTCATATTGGTGAATTGACGACTGACGTAATAACTTCAAGGGTTTCTTTAGCACATTTTTCCCATGAAAAATTCTTAACTCTATTATTGCCATTCGTAATCAAAGCTTTGTATAAATCCTTATCTTGAAATAGTTTTTCAAGCTTTGAATTTAGATCATTTTCATCATTTGGGTCAAAATATAAACATGAATCTCCTCCGACTTCTGGCAGACTGGAAGAGTGTGAGGCAACTACTGGGCAGAGATGCGACATTGCCTCAAGAATCGGTATGCCAAAGCCTTCATAAAGTGAGGGGAATACTAAACAGTATGCATTTGAGTACAATGAACTCTTAACATCTTCAGTTACATATCCAGTAAAAATTATAGATGACTCGAGGTTTAATGATTTTACTTCATCAAAAACTTTTTCATAAAGCCAGCCCTTCTTTCCTACGAGAACGAGCTTGAAGTTTGAATGATTTTTGTAGAATTTTTCAAATGCGCGAATTAATTTGATTATATTTTTTCGTGGTTGAATTGTTCCTACGTGTAACAAATACTCATTTTTTTTCAGGAAGAACTTCTTCTTTATCAGTTCAATACTATCTTTTGGTGTTTTATTTGTTAAAAATCCGTTATATATAACTTTTATTTTTTCATCACTCAATCCGTAATGGCGTATAACATCTTTTTTTGTAGTTTTGGATACTGCAATTACTTTTTTTGCCTTCATAATCGAACGTTTACTCCAGCTTTCGAGCTTGTATAAGTCTTTTTTCAAAAATTCGTTTGGAAAGTATTTATAGGATAAATCATGGATAGTCACGACCAAAGGTTGCTTCATAAATCGTGGACTGTAATGAGCTGGGGAGAAAAAAACATCAATATCTTTCCTATTCATTAGATTAAACGGAAGGAATATCTGTGACCAAAGTATTTTAGCAGGTATTACTTCGTACTGAAAAAATTCATTTTCTTCAGGCATGTCCGAGTTGGGGTAATTTCTCAAAAAGACGGTAAATTTAATCTTTTCTGAAGCTACTTTTTCAAAATATTTGAGCAAACTTAGTGTGTATACTGACACCCCTACAAGGTTATTGACATTAGCTTCGTTTCCATCAATTGCAATATGCATTATTTTATTTAGTAAATTTAATTTGAACTTGAATCGTTCAAAGACCTTATCAAAGTTTGATAATATTTTTTCCAAGAAAACGACTGTGCGTGATCAATCCCAATTGTACTCAATTTTCTCCTAAGTGCTGAATCTTGATTCATGTTAATCAAAGTCTTTGAAATATCCTCAGTACTTGTAGGATTAAAAGTATAAACTGCTTTTCCACCGATTTCAGAAAGTGATGAAGTGCTGCTGGCTGCAACAGGGCATCCATAATGCATTGCCTCAATAATTGGATAACCAAACCCTTCATAAAGCGATGGGTAAATAAAAAATTTTGCATTTCTATATAGTGCGACAAGATCTCGATCGGTAACGAATCCTGTGATTATGATTTTTGGATCATCAGATTCTGCAAGTTCTCCCCAACCATATGGTCCAACTATTACTAGAGCGGGCTTATCTTTTGATTTTCCAAATGCTAGCTTATAAGCCTTGATCAGTCTTGGAATGTTTTTTCTAGGTTCAATTTTTCCAACTGATAAAATATACGGTTTTTTAATCCAAAACTTGTCTAGTGTTGATAAGGAAGTAAGTTGTTCATTTTTTGAAACTCCCGGATAATTTACTACGACTCGATTTTTATCAATATCATACATTGTCATCAAATCAGTTGCTGTAGAGCGCGAATCTGTAAATATCAGTTCAGATTCGCGCTCTACGTGAATGAGTCTATTTGCTTGAGCTGCAACTATAGTTTTATCAACAGTATCCGGATATACTCGAAAAACAAGATCGTGGATTATCGTCGCCTTTTTACAAGGCATAGGTGGCTCGATCCAATCAGATGTAATAAACCAATCCAGTTTTTTAAAGTTTGGGGAATTTTCAGTTAAAAATTTTGTGGTGTTTCTCATATCGTTAACGAGAAAAGACAAAAGAGAGAGTGGAAATGGATATTGAATTATCGAAAAGCCTTTGTCTTTTATTTTTTCAATAAGAATTGAATCAATTCGTCTTCGTAATCCACTGAAAAAAAAGGTCCATTTATTTGTCTTATCATGTTGGAGTATTGAATTTATAAGGCCTTTTGTAAAACGTGAAACCCCTGATCCTTGATAAACGATTTGCGAGATGTCGATACCAATATTCATAATTTTCATCTCAATTAAATTTTTATGCAGTCTTTATAAACACCTTCAATTTTTTTTGAAATTGACTTCCAGCTAAATTTTTCCTTCACTAGAATAAACGCTTCTTTTTGAATACTTTTATACAGGGAGTCGTCAGCTAAAATCTTTATAATCTGATCTACAAATTGATCAGGAGTTTGAGCAGTAAGTGCGTGTTTTCCTTCAATTACTCCAAGACCTTCAACGCCGATGTGAGTCGCAACCACGGGAAGGCCAGATGCCATACTGGCAAGAATTTTTAAACGAGTTCCACCTGGTCCGAAAATAGGCGCAATAAATAGAGTTGCTGAATGGTACAGTTTCATGACCGTTTTTCCATCTCCAGGATCAATATCAACAATTTTAATATCTTTATCATGATGAGTGAGTTTCCCACCTGCGTTTTGACCTGCGACAATCAGTTCAATATTTGGAACTCTTTTTTTCAAAACAGGGTATATTTTCTCAATAAGATAGTGCGCAGCCTCAACATTTTGAAGCCAAAAAAAGTTACCTAAAAAAAGCAATTTTGGACTAGCCTGATTTTTAATTGGAAATTTATCGACGTACATCTCATCGCCTGCACCATTTGGAATTACTGCAGGTTCAATAGAAGGAACAATCTGTTGAATTTCAAGTTTGTCAGATTCTGATACGGTTGCGACAAGATCAGCTTTTTGCCAGTAAAATTTTTCCCAGCGAATTAGTTTTACAATATCGATATGCATAAACGCTCGAAGAATAGGGTTTAAAGATGAAATAAAGTGTTGGTAAACTTTATACTCAATTGTTTGTTCCACTAGTAATATTGGGGTATCGGTCTTTGGAATATGCGGCATGATGTAAAACGTTTCTGCGTGTATTACATCAAATTTTTTAGTTGATAACAACTCGTCAATTTTGCTTCGTGCTTCTTCGGAGTAATTACGAACGATTAGAAAAGGTTGATCTGAGAAAACTGATTTGAAAATATTCTCAATTTTCCATGGGTTCTTTGCTCGTTTGCAAAGATGTATTTCGTCACAGTATGAAAGTAAATGTTTTGCATAGGGCCTTTCTTTTTCATCTTTATAGAGGGAAACAAGAGTTATTGAGTGATTTTTAGAAAGATATTTTAGCAAATATAAAGTTCTAATTTGTCCACCTGAGGCTGGAGGGTAGGGCAAATAAGGCGTGAGCATGAGGATTTTCATCAGGATTTAGTATTTAAAGTTTTACAATCATATAGATCTCATTTTCTACCAACACGACATAATTCTCTCTTTTTAGTCGGTCCTTCATTCCACTATTTGAAGTTACGAAGTAGGTATAGCCAAGCTCTTTTAATTCATTTAAATCTTTGTAAACCCCAGGAGCTCCTTTTCGATCTGCAAGATAAAGCAACGTCGTGTCGCCACTTCGATCAGTTACTATTTTGTCCTCAGGTTGTGTGAATGTTTTTATGAGTTCAGATACTTGTGGCAAATCTTTTGGATAATAATAGTAGTCCTTTACTCTGTAGTATGAGAAGGCGATACTTAAAATAAAAATAATTAAGATCGTAGGATAAAGAAAAGTTTTTTTAATAAATTTGGATGGGAGCTCGACTATTCCAGCTATTCCAATTCCGCAAATCAGTGCAATGGCTGGCAAAATGATCGTTTGATAATATTCGTGTTGAACATTTCCTCCTTGAAAAGTCATTAAGTAAATAAAAGCAGAGGCTGCAATGCTTGGAATAAATAGTCTTTTTGTTTTAATTATGAGGCCCATTATCAAGAAAAATACTCCGTAAATTCCCAAAATTGCTATTCCGATTCTTTCCATAAATACCCATCGGAAAAAGGCTGGTCTAAAAAAAATTTCTTTACTTCCTTCAAATGTATTAACATGTGTTAGGAGCCAACTGTTTGATGGGATAGCTTCTGGAAAATATAGTATGTACCATCTCCACCAGATGAAAGGAGCCAAAGTCAGTATTGCAAATAAATAAGGTTTCCAGTTTTTCATCAACTGGAAGCGTAAATTGTCAATAAATAGAAATCCAATTGCCAGTCCGTAAAAAATCGTTGTTGGTTTTGTGAGAAGAGAAAGAGCTAGAAAAATGGCACTTAGTATCATAGGTACAACTTGAATCTGTTTCTTTTTTGTTCCAATATATAAGAAAAATAGAGACAGCATCATAAATGCAACTGCCGTTGTCTCTGGAAGGACTAATCTAGAAAAGAAAACAAAAAAAGGAAATACAGCATAAATAGTTGAAGCGGCAATAGCCGCAAGACGATTTTTCTCATGTAGCGCAAGATAATAGATTACAGAGATTGTAAAAAGTGAAAAAATCGAAGAGATCACTCTCCCGTAAACCGTAATTGTTGTTATTGGTAAATACCTGTGAAATACAGCTATTATCGCATTATAAATAGGGAACTCAACCATTCGAAGACCTTCTGGGTTTTCAAGACCTGATTGAATTGACGAAACGTCATCATACTGTGGTTTCAATAGATTAATTCCGTGTCTTGAAAAATTTCGAGCTACAGCGGCTGTGTCTGCCTGTCTCCAAGAGTGAAGGTCTGCCAAAGGAGTACCAACATTATACATTCGCAGTATAAACGCAATTATTAAAATAACGCTAAGGAAGATGGTGTCAAGTTTTTTCATTCGAGTTATTTAGGATATTTTTAGTTCAGATGTCTTTACTTTTTTCATAAAAAAAGGTGAAGCAGCAAAGAATATTCCTGCCAAACACCAAAAAGTATATGCAAGTTTTGAAGCTTCAAAAAGATCAATATAGCCTGCGTTAATGAATAGTCCAATAAATCCAAATGCAAAGCCATAAAATATATATTTATATTTCTTAGTTGTAGATTGAGCAACGAGCCAAGTTCTCCTTAATATAACAAACAATATTGTTAAAAACGGAATAGTTCCTAGAAGTCCATTTTCTCCAAACCAGCGGAAATAATCACCATCTGTCGCTTCGCCCAGAGACGAAGTGCCAGTTCCGAGCCAAATATTTGAGAGGAACGCTGCAATTGCTCGAGGCCATGAAACCTGGAGTCGTGTCGAAATTGAGATGTCGGGGAGATATTTCACAACTGTTACTTGTCGATTAAACAATCTTGTTATTTCAAATTCAAGTTCTTCTGCAGTATAAACTTTTCCTGTTGTTTTGGCTTCCTCAATAAGATTTTCTCGGATTGCTTTTCGTGCAGCAATTTTTGTTTCCGGATCAATTATTACAGTTGAAGAAGGGGGAATGACTGATGACTTTGAACCGAAATCTCCTGGAGGTAGCTCGTCAGGCTGCATATCGCGTGCCACAAGAGTCTGTCCGGTATCAATATCTACAAAAACTTTTGTTGGTTGGAAGGTTCGTGTAAGTCTGTTGGCAAGGTTGTCTGAAAGTGGAGTAAGTATTGCCGTCATTACAATAATTAAAATATACAATTTAAATTTTCTTACATAAGGCAAAAACAAAGTCAAAGTAATTAGGAATGCGAGAAATGATGCTCTAGAGGCTGCCAGAACAAGAGCTGCTAAAGCTAGGGTAAATACGACAAAGTAGATACGTTTTTTTGTTGCGAGATAAAGGCCGATGATAACCGGCATTAATAAAAGAAGATAAGCTGAAAAATCATAATGTCCTGCAAAAGTTGAGGAAACACGAGACCACGAATCTAGAACTAAGATATAGCCTTTGGCATACTCAGGGTTCATTGTCTGTACTGCAGGCCAGCCTAAAAATTTCTGTCCAAAACTATATATTGATACAAATGCAAGTACGCTAGTTAAGATTTTCAAATAAAAATAAAGATCTTTTTTCGATTTTATTGTTGTGTAAGCAACAAAAAAGATAAGCATGTATTCGATTCTTCTAAGGCTGTGTAAGAAGCCAATGTTATTAATTTCAATTGTATAAAGAACGTAATGACCGTATAAGTATGAAGCAAAGACAGCTATCCAGTAAAATGCAAAAAGCAAAAACATTTTCCAATTAATATCTACTTTCTTTCTAAAGAACTGAACTGCAAAAACCAAACCCACGAAGACCATATAAAAATCTTCAAGTCGGATTGCAACATATGTATAATTCACGATTCTAAATGGTAGTTTTGGATAGAGAGGTATTATTATTATAAATGCCACAACCAAAATCTTTAAGATGTACTTATCAAGCCATCTTAGTGATGTTCTTAGCTTCTTCATATGTCGAAATTAAATATGTATTATTAGTTATCTTACCGATCCAAATTGAAATTACTGATTTCAATTGTAACATACCTTTAAGTATCAAAATAGAGAACCGTCCATGGTGTTTTCTGTAAAAGTACAAAAAGCCACGGAAGACTTGGAGAATTGGATATTTTTTGCCTTGGCTTGAACCAGATCCAAGATGAATAAACTCCGCTTCTTGACAAAAATAGGTATTGTAGCCTTGTTTTTTAGCTCTATAAAGTAGATCAATTTCCTCCATATACATAAATATTTTTTCATCAAACCCGCCAATTTTTTGGAAGGTTGATTTTTCTGTCATCAAGCAAGCTCCAGAGACCCAGTCTTTTTGACAATTAACATTCGGTGAACTTCGAGTTAGTCCCCAGTAATCACCTTTCAAAAAAAGTGCTCCAAAAACAACAGGCAATGAATAAAACGGTCCTGTGGAAGATTGAGGAGTATTATCTTTATTGAAGAGTTTTCCACCGCAGAATTTAACATCGTTATTGTTTTCCACCGCAAAAGCATGAAGCTTTTCTATCGCTCCCTTTTTGACAATAATGTCTGAGTTCAAAAACAAAATGTAGTTTCCGGAAGCTTGCCTCACTGCTAAATTATTACCTTTTGAAAATCCGAGATTTACACTGCTTCTGATGAGGCGAAAATTTTCATATTTGTTCTTAAATTCTTCAAGTCTTTGAACTGATCCGTCTGATGAGGCATTATCAAGCACGATAACTTCAAATGATAGAGTATTAAAATCGCAACTTTCATAAATCGAATTAACAGTTTGCAAAGTTAGGGCTAAAGTATTGAAGGAAAGGATTATAATAGAGAGCTTAATATCACTTTTCCTCAGGTTGAGTGAAGTCATAGAATATATTATAATTCATAAATTGCCCACAGGCTGGGTAGCTCAGCGGTTAGAGCAATCGTTTCATAAGCGATAGGTCGAGAGTTCGATTCTCTCCTCAGCCACATGTTATTCTCATTTTCGGGAATTGTAAAAAAACACCTTCGGCGTGGGACCATGCTTGGATTTCCGACTGCCAATATTGAAGTAGAGCCAGAAACCCCTGAGGGAATTTTTGTAGGATTTGCTAACGTTGACAGCAGACGCTTTCAGTCGCTTATCTTTGTAGGGAAGCCCCTTACTTTTGACGAACAGGATAAAAAGGCCGAGGTATATTTGCTTGATTTTGACGATAATTTATATAATAAAAAATTGGAAATAAATGTACTATTCAAATTACGTGAAAATATTAAATTCTCAAGTAAGGACACACTCGTGGCACAAATAAAAGAAGATGAGCGACAAGCGCGAGATTATTTTAGTAATTTTAGTAAAATGGAATTATGAACTACACTAAAGGAAGGGAAATTGAAAACGGTATTTATAAAACAACCATCGACGGACTTTACTATATTGACCGATTGAAGCACGAAGATGATCGTGGGTACTTTTCTGAAGTAGCAAGAATTCCTGAACTTGAAGCACTAACCGGAAATCAATTTGTCGTAAAGCAAATCAATCATGCACGATCAAGCTTATATGTTGCTCGAGGCATTCACGCTGAAGGATGGAATAAATATATTTTTATAACGCGCGGATCTTGTTTTTGTGCGCTTGCAGATTTGCGCAAAGACTCGCCTACTTTTAAAAAAGTCGAAACTTTTCAAATGGGAGTTGCGGGATTGAATGGATCATTGTTCGTTCCAATAGGAGTTGGGAATTCTTACGTTGTGACAGAAGGGCCGATGGATTACGTCTATTTTGTTGACAGATTGTATAAAGATCGGGATAAATCAGGAGATGCGGCAATTTCGTTATTTGACCCCGACTTAAATATCGACTGGCCGATTGCAAAAGAAAAAATGATTTTTTCAGAGAGAGATAAAAACTGCATAAATATATCCTCTTACTTTTCACCCGCTCGATAGGGCTTTTTGTTTATAGTTAACCTATGTCAGTCGAAAAGCTTGTCCTATTTCAAAAGTCCTATGATTTTCTTCTCTGGCTCTATCCACT
>Ga0210057_1004190_pt1 | contig 19378 bp, 22 predicted proteins | sample CryGeyCG2114_010_2_FD_183968 | JGI IMG/M metagenome (GOLD analysis project Ga0210057, IMG submission 183968) | Groundwater microbial communities from aquifer - Crystal Geyser CG10_big_fil_rev_8/21/14_0.10 (SPAdes) (version 2) | ecosystem: Environmental > Aquatic > Deep subsurface > Groundwater ...
AAATATAATCGACTTTTGGAAATTGAAGAAATAATAAAAAATGATTAATGACTAATATCTTAGTATTATGTATTATGTATAGTGTATGGGGTTATCATGTTCACTTTGTTCACACCAACCCCAGTATAAGAATAAAAGATTAATCTAAATTAATTTACAATTTTTAATTTTCATTGAATTTTTAATGAATCAATTTTCAATCTTTAATAATTAACCTGCCGATTCTGAATTAAATTCAGAATGACGGTTAACAATATAACAAGGTAACAATCCAACAATGTAGCGATGTTTAATAATCACTCAGTTATTCTCATTATTATGGATGGCTGGGGGCTTTCTAATAATACTGAAGGTAATGCTGTCGCCCAAGCCAAAACTCCCAATATTAACAAGCTCTGGGCTTCATTCCCCCATACCCAATTAACTGCTTGCGGCGAGACAGTTGGTTTGCCTAAGGGAGAAAAAGGCAATTCCGAAACCGGCCATCTTAACTTAGGCGCCGGGAGAACCGTCTACCAAGATTTGGTCCGTATTAATATGAGTATCGCCGATGGTTCTTTTTTTAAAAATAGCGCTTTCTTAGAAGCAGCTAAAGTGGTCAAAAATAATAACAGCGCCCTTCATCTTATGGGAATGATTGGTGCTGCCGGCGCTCACTCTAGCACCCAACACCTCTTAGCCCTTTTAAGATTAGCTAAGGAAGAAAAATTAACCCGTGTTTACTTACACCTTTTTACTGACGGTCGCGATTCACCACCCACTGCCGCTTCCGCTTTTTTAGAACAGGTGGAAACAAAAATGGCCGAGCTTAAGATAGGCAAAATAGCAACAATGATGGGAAGGTTTTGGGCTATGGATCGAGACAATCGTTGGGAACGAACTCAAAAAGCATATCAAGCCATCGCCGAAGGCAGGGGATTAACCGCCAAGACGCCCGATGAAGCTATTCAACAAGCATATAAACGCAACGAAACCGATGAATTCATCCAGCCCACAGTTATTGTTGATCATAATCAGCCAATAGCGACTATCAACGATAAAGATGCGGTTATCTTTTTTAATTTCCGAATCGATCGCCCCCGACAATTAACTAAGGCTTTTGTCCTCAAAAACTTTGAAGACTATAAGCCTAAAAAAGCTTCCTTTGATCCTTATGCTGAACGCTATGGCCAAAAAATCTATGCCCCCTTGAAGGGGATAAAAACTTTTAAAAGAAAAAAGACCTATAAAAACTTATATTTTGCCACAATGACGGAATACGAAAAAGAATTACCTACTAAAGTAGCTTTCCCACGACGACAAATTATCCTCCCCTTAGCGGAAGTACTTTCCCAAAACAGTAATCATCAATTCCATATTTCCGAAACCGAAAAGGAGCGTTTTGTCACTTACTACTTTGATGGTTTTCGAGAGCAATCGTTTGCAAACGAAAAATGGTATGAAGTTTCCTCGCCGCCAGTCGAAACCTATGATCAAAAACCGGAGATGTCTGCTTTCGAAACTACCCAAGAAACAATTAAAAGAATTAGCCAAAACCGCTGGGATTTTATCTTGATAAACTTCGCCAATCCCGATATGGTTGGCCATACCGGCATTCTGGAAGCCGGTATTAAAGCCTGCGAGGCTACCGATCAATGTGTGGGTAAAATTGTTAACTATACTCTTTCTGTGGGCGGGACTGTTTTAATTACCGCTGACCACGGCAATGTCGAAGAAATGATTAATCTCTCTACCGGCCAAATTGATACCGAACATTCCACCAACCCCGTTCCTTTCATCGTCGCCGGGAGAAAATATTTAGGTCAACCTCGTGTTCTCCAACAGGGAATATTAGCTGATGTTGCTCCCACCGTACTCAAGCTAATGGGCATCAATCAACCAACAATTATGACCGGACGGGCGCTAATATAAAACAAAGATCAAAATGAATGAAACTGGTGAGATCTTTCCAACATCAGCAGAAGTAGAAAAATCACCCTCGGAACAATTACAAGAAATTGCGGCAGCTATTAAACATCACCGAGGAATTAATTTCACGGAAGAAACAAAAGAAAAATTCAAAGAATTCTGCCGACAAGATATACAAGAAAGATACCAAGGAACCTCTGTTGGCAACAGGGATACAATACAATTTTTAGATATCGTTACCTGTTATTTCACTCAATTCCCTCCCTTAGAAAAATCCCTCAACATATTTACAAAATTAGATTCCCAAGGCCAACCCGCAGAAATTACTAACACTGATATTGAAGAGGTTCTTGTTTCACTTGAACAATCAGGAATTAAAGTTAAAAAATTCTCAAAACTTAACAGCAAAGCCAAAAAAGTAGGCTTAACTCTCGAAAATGATGACTACGGTAATCTTGCTTCGGTTAGAAAAAAAACATTTAACGTGTTAACAAAAACACCTCCCGAGATACTACTGCCTCAGATCATTCATGACTTAGTTCATTTAACCCTTAATTTTGGCATCAATTTAAGTGCAAAAGAATTAGGAGGACAAAATTATCACTGGGACCAAAATCTCCCTCAACATCAAGCTTGCTTAGTTGCCACAGACGCTCTGTTAAACACCATTGAAACACTAAGGTTTAACGCCAGGAGAACAAAACCACCAGCTCTCCTTTAATTTTCATACCCTCTATTTGTCTTAAAACCTTATCCAAGCTACCGTAGATTATTTTTTCATGAATTTTCGTCAATTCTTGACAAATACTCACTTTAGCATCGCCCAAAATGTCTTCCATTAATTTTAGTGTTTTTACCAATCGAAAAGGTGATTCGTAAAAAACAAAAGTTGGCGATAGGGGAGTATCGGCTAAATCTTTAGCAGCGGCGAAAATTTTCTTTATTTTACCTTTTTTCTTGGGCAAAAAACCTAAAAATAAAAACTTATCGGTAGGCAAACCGGAAACAGAAAGAGCGGCGATTATTGCCGAAGGACCGGGAATAGTCAAAACAGGGATATTCAAACGAACACACTCGCGGACTAATTTAAATCCCGGATCGGCAATTGTTGGTGTTCCGGCATTGCTCACTAAAGCCACATCTTTACCTGCCTTTAAATATTCAATAATACGAGCGGCCTGTCTTTCTTCATTTCCTTCATAAAAAGGAATTAGTGGCGGTAGCTTTTTGTCTGACAAAGAAGCCAAAAGCCAGCCGGTTTTACGTGTATCCTCACAGGCAATCAAATCAACTGAAAAAAGAGTTTCTATCGCTCTTTGAGTAATATCCTTTCTATTGCCAATGGGAGTAGAAACAAGATATAATGACATACTGTAAATTATAACATTTACATAAATCCTAAGCACTAAATGATGCTAAAATTCTAAATCACAAGCACCAAGATACAAACAATAACCAATGACCAAATTACAAATAACAAATAAGACATTTAAAGAAATTGTTTGGATACTTGTAATTTGAGATTTGTTATTTATTGTTTAGGATTTATTTTATATATGTTTGAAGTAATCAATAATCTAACTACCTGGCTTTTGGCCTCTATCGGCAAAAACGGCCCCTTAGCCATATTCTTAGGGGGCCTCATTGAACAGGTGATTATCCCCATTCCCTCACCCTTAATTACTATGGCCGGAGGATTCTTGCTAATCCCTCAAAATATTCCCTTTGAACAAGTTTTAAAAGAAGCTTTACTTAAAGTTGTTCTGCCTTACACTATCGCCGCCTCTTTGGGCTTAGGAATTGTTTATTTTATTGCCTATTTTGGCGGTAAACCCTTAATTGAAAAGTTTCACCACTATCTTGGTTTTTCCTGGCAAGATATCAAACAGCTACAAAAAAAGTTTAGGGGAACCAAAAAAGATGGATTGTTGATTATCGCTTTACGGGCAATTCCGGTAATCCCTATTTCCGTTATTTCCGGTGTTTGCGGCGCTATCCGTTTCCCAATACCCGAATTTTATATCGCCTCCATTGTCGGTGTTTTCATTCGCAGTTTTATCTTGACTTTAATCGGCTGGCAAACCGGCGAAGCTTACCAAGCAATCGCTCGAGGTTTAGATAAAATTGAAAGCCTAATCACCGTCGCCATTTTAGGAATTATTGTTTTAGTTCTTATCTTTGGATATAAAAGAAGAGAGAAATTCTTGAGAGGCGGTAAAAAAATTTCTAATCATTAGAAATTTTCGCCAAATTTTCTAATCACCCCGGTCACTCGTCCCTTAATCTCTACATTACGGACAAAAATCGGCTTCATCTTGCTATTAGCCGGCTCTAATCTCACCCGAGTTTTTTCCTGATAAAAACGCTTAATTGTCGCCAAGCCCTCTTCTAAAACTGCCACAACAATATCACCGTCCTTAGCTTCATTTTGCTCTTCCACAACCACAAAATCGCTATCTAAAATTCCCTCGTCAACCATTGACTCACCTTTAACTTGCAAAACAAAAGAACGCTTTCTCCCCGAAGCTAAAGATGAAGGGACAAATAAAGAAGCTTCCGGATCAGCATAGGGCTCAATCGGCTTACCGGCGGCCACAAATCCTAAAATAGGCAGCTCCACTTGATTAACCCCGCCGGCGGCAATTAAATCTTTATCTAAAATTTCAATGCCCCGCACCTTGCCTCGATAACGACGTAAAACTCCTTTTCCTTCTAAATTAGCCAAATGTTCATGAACTGTCGCTAAAGAAGAAACATCAATGGCCTCGGCGATTTGTTGCAAAGTAGGAGAAACGCCAAATTTTTGAATATATTGATTGATAAAATCCAAAATCTGGCGCTGACGTTTATATAAGGTAACCGGCATTGAAAATAGCTTACCAAAGAAAACCCAAAAAGTCAAGAGAAAAACTCTTGATAAAAACAAAAACCTATAATATAATTACCTTTTATGACTAATATTGAAAGAGCGCCTTTTTCGGAAGACTGGGAGAAACTTCCTTGTTTGACTGGCAAAGAAGCTAAAACAGCTGATTCCGTGGTAGGAAAAATAACGGTCTCGGGAAAGGATTGGGTAATTAAATGGCCACGGCAACGAATATACCAGCTAGAAGAAGGCCAGGCTGTCTGCCAATACCTTACCAAAGCCTATCAGCTTTATCAAAAAGCGTTAGGAGAAGAGTGAAGAAATTTTAGGATCCTTCAAATAAAAAACCCACGACCTTACGGTCGGGGTTTTGTGTTCCGCTTTGTGTCGCGCTTCGCGCGTTCATTGATATCGCTCTATCTCCAACCTGTGGTTGGCCCGCCTAGCCGGCGAGGCTGGCCCGCCTAGCCGGCGAGGCTGGCCCGCCAGCTGGCGGATCGCTTCCTGGGAATAAATCTAAAGTAAGTTTTTCTTTAGAAAATATGCTATTACTAACATGCTTCATAGCATGTTAGTAGGTATCGACAGATATTTCCTATAAGCGAGGGATAATAAGCTATTTTCTTCAGCTATTTTTCAGCAAAAGAAGGAGGCCAAGTAGTTATCTTCGGCCAAAAAAACTCTGACGGGAGCGTAACCGCCCAAAATGTCCAAATAGGTTCTCAAAACCCCATACAAAATTATTGAGTAAACGCCAAATAAAGCTCAATAGGAATATTTTTAGGCACCAGGTGACTTAAATATCGTCAAAAATAATTATCTTCTTGTGTTATAGTAGATTCATGGCCAATAAACTTCAGGATTTAGCTATCCAATATCTTTATTGGCAAGAAAAAGAAGAAAAAGCGCAAAAAGCGCTTAACAGTCTCAAAGAAGAAATCATTGCCGAGGCAAAAAAGAAAAAAACTAAAAGGATAAAGTCGGGCCAAACTCAAATTATCATTGTCACTCAATTAGAAACCCGTTTTCCCCTTTTGGACGATCCCCAAAGAAAAGAAGTAGAAAAAATTGTTAAAGCATCAGGAGAATTAAATAAGGCAACCGTCTTTGACATTATCAAATTAGGCAATGCTTATGATGAAGGCAAACTAAGCCAGAAATTAAAGAAACAACTTCAGCCTTATACCAAAAGAGTGAAATCAACGAAGATAATGATAAGGAAATGAGGCAAAAAATAATTCTCAACTACCAATTATCAATTTACGAATGAATTATCAATGAATCAATTTTCAAATAAATAAAGAAATCAGAATGATATCAAGAAGTTCATTCTTTAATCTCAGTGAATTTCTGATTAAATTTTAATTTAAATAGGCCTTCAAGAAAATCAGCCCCGGCATAACCAGCCAACAAGGCAATCCGAAAATCTCCTTCCGGCCATAAAGAGGCGGCGATAACACCAATAACAATGGAAACCGTCAAAGACAAAAAGAAATAGCTGTAATTAATTGACTCTTCTTTCTTGGTAATCAGGCTCTTGGCGATCCCCATCACCCCTCGCAATAATCCGCCCAATATGCCTCCTAAAAGAATCGGCATAAATGCTCCCATATTTTCACCTCCTCTCTGAAAAAAGTATAGCATAGTCTGATCTTCTGTTGAAAAAAAGGCTAAGCTAAATCCATTTCCACAAAAACTCAAAATAACCAATCTATTCAAAAGTAAACCATCTCAAGCACAAGACATAGGAAACAACTTCTAAAAGTTTTAAAAGAAAGGAAAGAAATCTCCGAAGTCGTTGAGCAAAAATGATGGTTGCGGTAAAATAAGAATTAATGAGCAAAGAACAAAAATTTTTCAAGGCGCTTCAAATTGATTAAAAAATTAAGAAAATAAAATAAAGGTAGAATCAAGCTGGGTTATTATAGAAAAGAGTTCATATAATAACCAGTTATATGCAATATGGCTTTTTCTTTCTTTTCGCTAACGCGAAAATTTGTTAAAATATAATTATAAAAGTTTTAATTTAATAATTACAAAAATATTATGAACGAAGATTTAGCCCAAATTGTTATATACTATGCGACAAAACCACACAAAGAATTGAGTGAACTGCTACTAAATAAATCAAAAGATAATTTAATTTCGTCTCTCACGGATTTACTAACAGCATATATTAATGATAAAAATTCTTCTAGTTTGAGGGAATTTATAACTGTTGTTATCTCTGGTTATCAGCACAATCCAAAAAAATTAGGTTATAATGGTTTCAAGCAAAATTCTACAATCGGCGGAAAACCGATTGCTTGCGAGGCAAAGCCAAAAAATATTCAAACTGACAGTTACGAGCAAAGGAAAACTAAACCAAAATTAAATGGCGAGGGTGGTTTTAATGATTACACTATTGAACGATTAAAAAAAGATGCTAAAGAAAATTTGAATATTCTCTCTAGTGGATTTATAGATGGTGAATTGCAATACATTCTGGAATTTCCTTTTAGTATTATCTGCCAACAATTAAAAAAACAGCTTCCCGAAAAAAGGACCGTCGGCACTTATACGAGAATGGCGTCTTTTAATTTTAGTCATTATGGAAATTATTCAAAAATAAAAATTTTTTATTTAAATAAACAGGCTATTGAGAAAAATATAAAATATTTCAATAAAAACTTTTATCTTTTTTTAATTAAACACAAGTAATGGAGAAATATATAAACAAAATAATACAAGGCGATGCTTTTGAGACTTTGAAAAAATTTGACGATAATTTTATCGACCTGGGAATTACATCACCGCCATACAATAAGGGCGAAAAAAGCAAGGGATGGTTAGTAAGGAATGTTAAATATAATATCGCCAACGACAATGTGCCAGAGGAAGTATATCAAGAGGAACAGACTAAAGTATTAGATGAAATATTTAGAGTCACAAAACCCGGTGGCTCATTTTTTTATAACCACAAAACAAGATGGGTAAGAGGAAAAATGTTTCATCCGATTGAATGGCTGAAAAAAACAAAGTGGGCCATAAGACAAGAAATAATTTGGGATAGAATGATTGCCGCAAACATCAGAGGTTGGCGATTCTGGCAAATTGACGAAAGAATATATTGGCTTTACAAGCCAATTGAAGGTAATAAAATTGGTAAAGAGTTAAAATCTAAACACGCATTATTAACATCAATTTGGCGATTTCCGCCTGAAAGAAAAAACGAACATCCAGCGCCTTTTCCGTTAGTTTTACCAACAAGAATAATTTACTCTATTTTAGATGATAAGAAAGGCATAGTTTTAGACCCTTATGTTGGTAGCGGAACAACTTGTTTAGCCGCAAAATTATTAGGTTCAAATTATATCGGTATAGATATTTCAAAGAAATATGCAAAAGATGCAGAAAATAGGTTAAAAAATTACTTAAATTATAAAAATAAATTAGATGAGGAAATATCTAAGCATATTGTAGAAAAAACATTTGCTGATAGAAAAAACAGTAATGGAAATACTGGAAAATTTAGAAATGGAAATATAATTCAATCAAAACTTTTATAACTATATTTTGCTCCTCCGCCAGCTGGCGGATTTGCAAAGCATCAAATATACGCAAACGTTAGATGAAATAAGTTTTATTTTTATGACTAAAGATATTCGCAAAATCGTTAAGGAAGGCTATAAAAAGGGTGACTACGTCAGCCACTTTCGAACAAATTCGCAACCCAACAAAATAGAGAAAAAATTCTTGAATCGCCTGGCTGGTCTTGTTCCAAGGGCCGCTAAAATCCTTGATTTCGGTTGTGGGATTGGCATTCCTTTTGACAAGTATCTTATAGGCAAAAGTTTTAAAGTTACTGGTATTGACATTACGCGTAAACACATCGAGCGAGCAAAAGAGAATGTTCCAGATGCAAAATTTGTTGAAGGTGATTTTTCAAGGATGCATCTTGATAACGAGCGCTTCCACGCAATTATTGCCCTTTACTCAGTTTTTCATATTCCTCGAGAAGAACAACAGGATTTGTTCCAATCGGTACAGAACGATGATTGCTCGGGCCAACTTTGAGATCATTGAGAGTGAATATGAAGGTCAGCCAGGCGATAAAGAATATCATTGGTGGGTAATTGTAAAGAAAAAATAAAACTCTTATCCCACTTCGGAGCTTTAAGAGGCTACCCCCTCGGAAAGATAGATTTTTTTAATTGCTATTCTTAAATTCTTGGTAATTTCTACTGCCTGCTTTCTTGTCTTTTCTTTCTCCTTTTCGTTTAGCTTATTAAAAACTCTTTGGTATTGGGGATAGTACCAAAGATGACCCATCCAACGATACTCGGGAATCGCTCGGTCAGGAAGTTTTTCGGTAATATAGCCCTTGTCGATAATTTGTTCTATTGACCAAATTAGATTACCATTTTTGGCCAATGCCAATGCTAATCGATAGATAGCCTTTCTCTTTTCTCCTTTCAGTCCTTTCATAAGGCTAAGTAACCTCTCCGCTTTCTCTATATCGGTTTTGTTCTCACCAACAATTCTTTGGTTTCTTAATATGTCCCACTTTCTTCCTAATCCTGGGATATCAACACCTCCATCCGAGGCAAGAACATACCAATCGGTCAATTTTGATATCTCCCTTGCTTTTTTCTCGGCATTTTTTATTTCAAGATAGGTGAAATCCACGGCTTATAGCCGTGGATGAAACCGATATCAATAGTTCACTCGCTATAAGCGAGTGAACAGGGCGAAACGCGAGAACCACGGGCTTTGCCCGTGGGAATCTATAAGAGAGGTCTGATCTTCTTCAACCTTAACTTCCAGGCTTAGCTCTTTCCAGAAATGAATATTTACCCCCGTAAGTTACCCAAAAAAGATACCATTTCCGTCACTTTATATTGGTTTTTAGTGCCAATCAAAATATCCATAGTTAGATTATTTTAATATAGAGTTTACAAGAAACCTCTCCAGAAAGCCAATAATCTGGTAAGAGCATAAACCTTCTCGTCGCATCTTAACTAACAATCAAACCGCTACATTAGATTAAAGTATTATTTTCTTTATTGCTCTGATTAAGAATAGGGGAAATAGGAGGGATAAGAGGAATAGGAGATAAAGAAAAGAACGCTCTGTTAGGTATAGTACTGGCGGATCAGAATGACGACAAAGGAATTCAGGATAATGAAGGCTGATATTTCTTTCCATAACACTGTTCTGATTTGATAAAGCCGGCGGCTTGTTTTACATAAATCAAAGATTTGATAAAATATAGATAGAATTATGAAAACCGTAGGAATAATTGGCGGTCTTGGTCCGGAGACAACAGCAGAATTTTACTTAGATGTAATTTTTTCGTGCCAGAAAAAGTCTAAAACCAGCCGACCAGCTATCATTATCGCCAGCGTCCCTTTGCCTTACAAAATTGAGGAGGAAGCGATTGTTAAAAATGTAGGATTTGAAAAAATTCCTCCTTTTTTAATTAAAGAGGCAAAGAAATTAGAAAAAGCAGACGCTGATTTTATTGTCATGCCTTGTAATTCATTGCATGTTTTTATCAAAGAAATTAGGAACGCGGTCGGCATACCTGTTTTAAGCATCATTGAAGAAACAGTAAAATTCCTCAAGAAAAATAATTTGAATAAGGTTGGTATTGTTTCTACCTCGGCAACCATCGAGAACAAATTATATGAAAATGCTTTCGAAGAAAATGGTATAGCTTACGAAACTCCTGATGATTTTCAACAAGCCAAAATGGGAAAAATTATTCTCAATCTTGTTAATGGACGACAAAATAACAACGACAGAGAAGAGCTTATTCAAATAATTAACGACTTTGAAAATAAAGATGTTGATTGCGTAGTGCTGGCCTGCACAGATCTCCAGTTATTAATCCCAAAACATCCAAGGTTAAAAATATTTGACACCATGAAAATACTCGCAGACGCAACAGTCGAAGAACTATTAAAATAAAAAATATGAAAGCAATCCAATTATATCAACATCTGGAAAAGGATTTTATTACTCCAAAGATAAGCGACGAATGGACGCAATGTGTGAATCCTATCGCCAATTTTCTTAGTGACAATTTCAAAGAAAGATCAATGGGCATCGTTTGTGATTTTGCAGCAAAAATTAGTAAGGTTTATACGGCTGTTTTCCCTACCAAAAAAATTATGCAAAAAATTTTGGATGACGGCACTCAAGACGCAATGCTTTTTGTTCACCACCCTTGTATTTGGGATATTAGGAAAGCCCTAAAAGTTTTTCAATCAATGGATAAAAGGTTGCTGCAGCAATTCAAAGATAAGAAAATCTCAATTTATAACCTTCATACGCCTTTGGATAATTTTGGTGAATATTCAACCAGCGTAACTTTAGCAAAAGCCCTAAGAATAAAAATAGAAAAGCCTTTTGCACCCTACTTTGGCGCTTTATGCGGTGTTTTGGGGAAAACAAACTTAGCAACAGTTCAAAATTTAAGAGGAAAATTTCAAGAAGCCATTGGGCATAAGGTTAGTTTGTATAGCTATGGTGATAATGATATTAAATACGGGGCCGTTGCCGTTGTCGCTGGCGGAGGCAATGAAGTTGATATTCTAAAAGAGATTTACAAAGCAGGAGTTAATACTTTTATAACCGGAATAACTGTAAAAAATGATCACTCAGAAAAAGCGCACGAATCTGCTAAAAAACACAGGATTAATGTTTTAGGAGGAACTCATTATTCTACAGAAAAGTTTGCCTGCATTGCAATGGTCGACTATTTTAAAAAAATTGGCTTATCTTCTGAATTTATTGAGGGTGAACCCGTAATAGAAGATATGTGAAATGAAAACCATTCTTTTCGCCACTACCAACGACAGAAAAATTCGCGAAGCTCGAGCGGCCTGTGAACAATTTGGTATCAACATTAAGCAAATAAAGCTTGATATTGAGGAAATTCAATCCTCTGCTCCCCAAACAATTGTCAAAAGAAAAGCTCAAACCGCTTACGCCTTAATCCAAAAACCGGTGGTGGTCACCGATACTTATTGGAACATACCCGCCCTGCAAAGATTTCCCGGCGGTTATATGAAAGAGATCACCTCCTGGTTTGAACCGAAAGATTTTCTTAATCTTATCGAGAACAAACCCGATAGACGGATATCTTTCACTGAATCTATTGTCTATCAAGACAAAACTAAAACAAAAATATTCAGCCAAGAGTTTTGGGGAGTTTTTTCTAATAAACCAAAAGGAAGCGAAAACTCAATAGAACAAATAGCTGAATTTAACGGTTATACACTCGGTGAACACAGAGACCGGAGAAAACTAAGCCACGATCCTAAAGACTATGTTTGGTTTGAATTTGCCCAGTGGTATGAAAAATTGAAGTAAATAAAGAAAGCTTCGCAAGATCTCGCCTCGAGAAACCTGCAATCAAACCACTACATTAGATTGTATTATCTTGGTTTCTTATCAAAAATTGGGAAAATAAGGAAGATGGCTTAGTTTAGATATAAGTTTTGCCAATAACAAAAGCAATACAAGCAATTCCACAACCAAATTGGTCTTTTTGAACAACAAGTTCCATATACGGCAATTAAAGTTATTCTTATAGATTCTCTTGGTAAGAAATATTTATTCCTATAGATTCCCATTTTCATGGGAATGACATTGGTATAGATTCCCGCTTCCGCGGGAATGACAAGGAATTATAGGAATACAAAAAGTCACAGAAATGACAAGAGACGATTTATGGTATCATTAAAATAAGAAAGGGGGTGAAAATAATGACTCAATATTTAAACGACTCTGAAAAATTAAACGAGGAAGGCAAAGATTTAGCTCGGGCCAGACAGTCTTTGATTGAAGAATTAGAGGCAATCAATTGGTATGAAGAAAGAATCCAAGCCAGTGGGAACGAATCTTTAAAAAAACTTTTGGCTCATAACCGCGATGAAGAAAAAGAACATGCGGCGATGTTGGTTGATTATTTGAGAAAAAACGACCTAATATTTGATAAGATGTTTTCCGAGCACGATTAAAGACAGCCGTGTTTTCGGAAATTCTTGATCTTAAACTACGATAGACATCCCCAATATCATCCTAAGTACTATTAAATATGGGACAGATCCAGTAACATTCGGTACGGAGCAAGGTGGTAAAATAGAGAAAATGGCCGCTATCATCAAAACACCAACACAAATTGAGGGTATTAAAAAATCGTGCCGATTAGCTTCACAAACTCTTGATTACATCACTCCCTTTATCAAGGAGGGGATTAATACAGAAAAAATCAATCAGCTTATCCATCAATTTATTTTAAAAAACAGCGCTCGGCCAGCGCCATTAAACTATAAAGGCTTTCCCAAAAGTATTTGTACTTCCTTAAATAATGTGGTTTGCCACGGCATTCCTTCTTCAAAACAAATCTTAAAAAGCGGCGATATCTTAAACATTGACGTCACCACTATTTTAAATGGTTATTATGGCGACACTTCAAGAATGTTTACCATTGGCCAGGTTTCAAAAGAAGCCGAGCTTTTAGTGAAACGAACTAAAAAAGCAATGATGATGGCTATTAAAAAATTAGCTCCTAATAAATATCTAAACGATTGTGTTGGTAAAATTATTGAGCCTTACATAAAAAAATTCGGCTACAGCTCGGTGCGCGATTTATGCGGCCACGGTGTCGGTATTAAATTCCATGAGGATCCCTCGGTTTTTTTCTATGATATTAAACAAAAAGATGTTTTATTAAAACCGGGCATGGTTTTGACAGTTGAACCGATGGTTAATGCTTCCCCTTCTTGGCAAATAGCCACCGATATTAATGACGGTTGGACTATCCGCACCACCGACGGGGCTTTATCTGCTCAATGGGAACACACCGTTTTAATAACCAAAAAAGGGCACGAGATATTAAGTAAATCTTAAAATCAAAAACCTAAAATCAAAAACTTATCCTAAATTCTAAAACTAAATTACGGTTAAAAACAAAAAAATATTAAAGATTAAAGCTTTAGAATAAAATTTTGAATTGGGAATTTTAGATTTAAGATAGAACCTCACACTGGAAAGTATCTTCAAAAAATACTAAGATAAAAGCACATTGTGTTCCATTACTTGAAATCTCACCAGCGAAAATTGTTTCGGGACAAAGTCAAGCTAAAAATTTTGGCTTTGTTGATTATTTTCAATTTATTATCCATTATTTATTATCCATTATCCATTTCTTCTGCCTTTGCCTCTAATGAATTTGGTGTCAACCAGATTATCACCTATAATTTCGATGAAAAAGGCGATTGTCAAACCACCTACGAGATAACCTTAGAAAATAAGCTTTCTAATATCTATGCCACCCAGTATTCTATCACCATAAGCGGTGAACGAATCCAAAACATCGCCGTCAAAGATGGTCAAGGAAAAGACCTTAAAATTGACGTCAATCAATCCCAACGCCAATTAACAAAAGTAATTGTCTATCCCAATTCGCCGGTAACAGGCAAAGGAGAAAAACAAACTTTTGTTATCAGTTATCTTGGTCCCGATTACGCCCAAAAAGAAGGGCAGATATGGCGAATTACCACCCCCAAGATTAATAATTTAGAAGAAGCCGATAACTTGGATATCTTTATTAAAGCACCTTTTGCCTTTGGAAAACTTTCTTTTATTTCTCCCCAAGGATATCAATACCACCAAGAGGAAAAACAAGTTATCCAGTTTAGCAAAAAAGCACTTCAACAAGGGGAAATTATGATTATTTTCGGCAAAAGCCAAACTTTTGAATTTACCCTTAAGTATTATTTAAAAAATTCCCAAGAAAAAAAAGAAAGATATCTACTCGCTCTCCCTCCTGATACTAACTACCAAAAAATTTATCTTAACCAAATCATTCCCCAGCCAGAGAATGTTGTCAGTGATGAAGATGGCAACTGGCTGGCGACTTTTGACCTTTCCCCCCAACAAGAAATAAATGTCATTGTCCAGGGCCAGGCCCAAATTGCTTCAGAGCCTATTTCCCTTCCTTTTCTACCAAAAAACTTAGAAAATTATCTTCAAGACCAAACTTATTGGGAAAAGAATGACCCGGAAATTCAAGAGATCGCCCAAGAGCTAAAAACACCTCAAAAAATTAATCAATTTGTTATCCAAAAATTAGAATATAACTTAGGGCGAATAGAAAACAATAGCATTAAAAGATTAGGCGCTAAAGGAGCTCTTGCCCAGCCTCAAAACGCTATCTGCACTGAATTTACTGATCTTTTCATCGCCCTTTGCCGAGCGGCCGGAATACCGGCCCGGGAGATCAACGGCTATGCTTATTCCGATAACCCTCAACTTTTACCCCTCAGTTTAAAAACAGATATTCTCCATTCCTGGCCGGAATTTTGGGATGAGGAGAAAAAAGTCTGGCGCCAAGTTGATCCCACTTGGGAAAATACCAGCCACATTAATTATTTTGACAAAATGGATATGGCCCATCTGACGCTGGTAATCCACGGTCAAGACAACCAAAAACCAGCACCGGCCGGTGCCTACCGACAATCCTCAAGTCAAGAAAAAAATGTCTTAGTCAATTTTTCTTCTCCCCAAGAAAAAACCGTTTCCGAACCGCAAATTATCCTTAGTTTGCCGCAAAAAATTCTTCCTAAACAAAAAATTAAAGGATCACTAAATATTTTCAATCCTGGCCCTGTTGCCCTTTATCATCAAAAAATAACCATCAGGGGAGAAAAGATCAGCTTAGAAGAAATCACAGAAAATGAAATCGCTGTCCTTCCCCCTTTTGGACAAAAAAACATTAACTTTATTTTAAGCAGCCAGACTAATATTCTCAAAGACAAAGAAGTAATCGTAGAAACCTATCTTGGCGAGGAAAACAACCTAATAAAAATTCAAAAAACTTCTTCTATCCAACTTGCTCCCATTATTCTCCAAGAAAAATCCCTTAAGATCTTGATGGGGAGCGCCGCTTTGCTTTTTTCATTACTATTGTTTTTGGCAGTCAAAAAAATCAGAAAAAATTAAAGTAAAATCATCGCCAGCTTAAAATCCGCACCAAGAATGGCTCTTACCTGAATTAATCTTAGTTAACAACAGCAAATCCCAAATCAAAACATTTTATGATATTCTTAAAGAAAAGGATATCAATCGTATTTAAAAATTTAGCCAAATATGAAAAGATTATTAAAAAGCTTTGTTGTTTTTGCTATCTCTCTTTATTTCGGCACCTTAATAGTGGATAATGTAACTTTTCTTGGGGGATATCAAGCCTTGCTTTGGACCGCTCTTTTTTTAACCGCCGGAAATTTTCTAATTAAACCCATTATTAAATTTCTATTGCTTCCCATTAACGCTATCACCTTAGGCCTTTTTCGCTTTGCCTCAGGACTATTAACAATCTGGTTGGTCACTTTCTTAATTGGCGATCTCCAATTTTCTCCTTTCAATTTTCCGAAAACTACCATTCTTTCCCAAACTATCCCTTCGTTTCAATTAACAGAAATTTGGTCTTTATTACCCTTTTCCGTTATAATACTTACTATTAGTAATATTTTAAGCTGGTTTTTAACATGATATTATATTTAAACATTGCTCAAATTATCGTTTCTTTAAGCCTTGTTGCTCTTATTCTTTTAACCGCTAAGGGAAGTTGGGCAAATAGCAGTTTATCGGGTGCTCCTCAAACCAAGAGGGGACCGGAAAAATTAGTTTTTAACCTCACTATCATTCTTATTGTCATCTTTATCGCCCTCTCTATCGCCCAACTTTATCTTTTTAATGCTTAATAAAAGAATCCGTTTTTATCTTCACCTTGCCCTAGAAATTATCAAACGCCATTGGCTAACCATTGCTCTTGGATTTGTATTGGGAATTTTGGCCTTTAATTACCTACCAAATTTCTGGCAAAAACAAAAACTCACCCTCCGCATCGGTATTGTTGGCCAATATGATTCACAAAATTTACCCAATTCTATTACTTGTCTTATCAGTCAAGGTTTAACTCAAATAGACGAAAACTATAATCCTCAACCGGGTATCGCCACCTCCTGGCAAATAGATGAGCAACAGAAAAAATATACTTTTAAACTCCGCGATAATCTTTTTTGGCACGACGGCACTAAGGTCCAGGCAAAAGATATCCACTATCATTTTCTCGACTTAAATCTTACCAGCCAAGATGAGCAGACTATTGAAATCAATTTAGAGGAAAAATTTTCTCCTCTTTTGGTTTTACTTTCATGTCCCGTATTCAAAGAAAAATTTACCGGGGTAGGAGAATATGAAGTTCAAAAAATCCGCTATCGCGGTTTAAGCATCAAAAACTTACTGTTAAAGCCTAAAGACAGTGACAAAAACAAAAATAAACTTGAGCTTAAATTTTATCCAAACGAAGAAAGTATCCGCAGTGCTTTCAAAGTAGGGGAGATTGATATTATCTACGGCATTCAAGACCAGCAAGATTTAGTCTATTTCCCTAACATCAAAACCGAATCATCGATAAGCAGCAATCAATATGTGGCCATCTTCTTAAATCTTAATAAAGATATTTTCCAAGAAAAATCTATACGGCAAGCCTTATCTTACGCTACCCCTAAACCTCAAGGTAAAAGCCGTGCCAAGGGACCAATTAGCCCCTCTTCGTGGGCCTATAATGATTTTGTTAAAACCTATGATTTTGATACTGCCCATGCTAAAGAATTACTTAAAGATAGTTCTGACATTAAATTTAAATTATTTACCTTTCCTGAATTGTTGGAATTAGCCAAAAAAATAAAAGAAAATTGGCAGGAGATTGGCGTTAATGCGGAAATTAATGTTGTTAATTTTATTCCCGACGATTATGATGCCCTCCTTTTAACACAAACTATCCCCAAAGATCCCGACCAGTATTGGTTTTGGCATTCCTCCCAAGAACAAAATAATATCAGCCATCTTAACAACCCTCGTATTGACCAACTATTAGAAGAGGGAAGGACTACTTTTGAGCAAGAAAAAAGACGAGAATTTTACATAGATTTTCAAAGATTTTTATTAGAAGAGTCACCGGCAATTTTTATCAATCACCCTACTTATTATTATATTTACCGCCGCGGCTTTGAAAACTACTCCATTCCATTATATAATAGATAGGCTTTTAACGAGTTCCTTATCCTTAGGGCTCTTTGATATTTTATTTTTATTATTCCAAGAAAGCGATCCGCCAGCTGGCGGACCAACCGCCAGGTTGGAGATGAAGCGGTATCAATAAACGCGCGCAGCGCGACACAAAGCGGAACACAAAACCCCGACCGTCAGGTCGTGAGTTTTTTATTTTGAGGTTTTTAGTTTAAAGAAATCTTTAAAAAATCCAACGACCAACAACTAAATACTAAAGACTAAAGACTAATAACTAGATTGCCAGAGTGCTGGAACCGGTAGACAGGCACGCTTCAGGAGCGTGTGCTCTTTATGAGCGTAGGAGTTCGATTCTCCTCTCTGGCACTACATTATAATGTACAAATAGTAACTCGTAATAAGTAATCAGTAACTAGTAATAAAAAAATTTACTCATAATTTGAGACTTGGGTTTCGTTTGTATTTTGGAATTTATTTGGGTTTTGAAATTTGATATTTAAAATTTTTAAGTCGAGCGGATGTGCTGGAACCGGTAGACAGGCAGGCTTGAGGAGCCTGTGGACGCTTTAGTCCGTGGAGGTTCAAATCCTCTCATCCGCACAGAATTTTGATATTTCTTTGGATCCGTAGCTCAGTTGGCTAGAGCGCCCGGTTTACACCTGCCCGCCATAGCGACCGCTTAGCTCAACGGTAGAGTGTCTGGTTTACATCCAGAAGGTTGGTGGTTCAAATCCACCAGCGGTCACCAACGCGGCAGGCGGGTCCGGAAGGCCACAGGTTCAAGTCCTGTCGGATCCACAAAACATGATAAAATAATCTCATTAGCCAGGTTAGCCAAGGTGGTCACGGCGACTGTCTGAAAAACAGTAGATTTCGGTTCGACTCCGGAACCTGGCACATTGCTCTTTGACAATCGAATAGACAAAATATATTATATAAGTAGTTATGCCGGTTCAAAAAACGAAGAAAGCCAAAAGAAAAGAGGCTATAAAACTCCGAAAAAATGGCTTTACTTATAAAGAGATAATGGCACAGATTCATGTTGCTAAAAGTACATTAAGTTACTGGGTTAAGTCAGATTTAACCCCAGAGGAGGAAAAAAGAATTAAACGATTCACTGCTAAAAAGGGAAAATTTTCAAAGGTAAGTATTAGATCATAGAGTATCTCACCCACCCAAAGAAAAAAATGGCGCGGTGCGGTACACGATCATTCCCGGTGATCCGACAAGAATAAGATTTGATTTTTGCTCTTTCTTTCCTATAATATAATAAATGATACTTGATTGATCGACTTGTGGTTTATAGACCTTGTGTTATATACGCGGGGTGTAGCTCAAGCTAGAGCAGTATGCTTGGTGCATAATGTATGATGGTTCAAACCCATCCACCCCGACAACTTGGTTTATTTAATTTTCGTAAGTAAATAATGATTAAGAATTGTAAAATAAAGGATAACAATATGAGTAAAGAGACAGAAAGTAAGTTTTCTCGTCAGGAATTAGATGGTAGAGTGGAAC
>Ga0210057_1004191_pt1 | contig 19378 bp, 20 predicted proteins | sample CryGeyCG2114_010_2_FD_183968 | JGI IMG/M metagenome (GOLD analysis project Ga0210057, IMG submission 183968) | Groundwater microbial communities from aquifer - Crystal Geyser CG10_big_fil_rev_8/21/14_0.10 (SPAdes) (version 2) | ecosystem: Environmental > Aquatic > Deep subsurface > Groundwater ...
GACTAACCAAAAGCTATTTAAATAAACAATATTTCAAACTTTTAGTTAAGATTTTTATAAAATTATAAAAAAGAGTGAGTTAATGACAAGGATTAATAAGATTGTAATAAAAGGGTTTAAATCATTTGCAAAAAGAACAGAGCTGTTGTTTAGCAATAATTTTAACTGCATTCTCGGACCAAATGGCTCTGGAAAGTCAAATATTATGGATGCCCTGTGTTTTGTACTCGGAAGAACCAGCTCAAAAAGCCTCAGGGCTGAGAAATCTGCAAACCTTATTTACAATGGCGGTAAAAAGGGGGTTCCTGCAAAAAGCGGAGAGGTAAGCATTTATTTTGATAATTCCAGAAAAATATTTCCATCTGATGATTCTGAAATAAAAATTACAAGAATTGTAAAGCAAACTGGAGCCAGCATATACAGGATAAATGACAAGAGAAGAACAAGGCAGCAGGTAATTGACATGATGTCTGTTGCAGCAATTGACCCAAGCGGATATAATATAATGCTGCAGGGGGATATAAACAAGTTTGTTGAGATGTCTCCTGAGCAGCGCAGGTTAATAGTTGAGGAAATAGCAGGAATTTCAATATATGAGGACAAGAAAAAGAAGGCGCTTAACGAGCTTGATAAGGTTGAGGATAAGCTGAATGAAGCTGACATAATACTTGCAGAAAGGGAGACATACTTAAAGGAATTAAAGTCAGAACGTGACCAAGCTTTAAAGTACAAAAAGATGAATGACAACATAAAGCAGAATAAGGCAACATACCTTAATATCCAGATAACAAAAAAAGAGGATGGGCAAAAAAAGTTTGAATCAGAGATTAAATCATGCAATGATAAAATAAAAGATGTTCAGGATAAAATAAGCAACTTAAAGAAAACAGTTGCTGAAAAAAAGAGTGAAATAAACAAGATAACAAAAGAAATCGAAGAAAAGGGGGAGAAAGAGCAGCTTGATATGCAGAAAAAGGTTGAGCAGTTAAGGGTTAATATTGAAACAAACAAAGCAAGACTAGCCACATGCGAGAATGAGCTTGTAAAGATTGACTCAAGGAAAGACCAGCTGCAAAAAGACCTTACAGAAATTCATGAAAAGATTGATAGCCTGATATCAGAAGTATCAAAGCTGGAAAAAATAAAAAAAGGCAAAAATAATGATATTTTAAAGCTTGAGGATTCTATCAAGAATTTCAAGAAAAAACACAAAGTAAATAACCTGGATGAAATTGAAAAAGAGATCGAGGAAGTTGAAAAACAGGAGGAAGAAGGGCAAAGAGAAATACAAATTCTTAGGGAGAAACAGCAGGAACTTCTAAGGGAAAAGGATAGGGTTGAATATCAAATCCAAAATATTGAAGCTGCAATGCAAAAGGTCCTTGAGGTTGAGAAAGAAAGCAGAGAAGATATAGAAAACCTAAATGAAAAGAAAAATGACTTCAAGAAAAAAACACTTGAGCTTAATAAGCTCTTAAATGAGGATTCATCACTTGCAGCCCAACTGGCTAAATCAAAGGATAATCTCCTATCAGCAAAAGGGGAGCTTGAAAAATTAAAAGTAAAAAATATTGGAATAACAGAAAAAGCATCAGCAAACATTGCTGTTAAAAGCATTCTTGACCAGAAACAAAACATCAAAGGGATTTATGGTACTGTTGCTGGATTAGGTCATGTGTCTGCAAAATACTCACTGGCTTTAGAGGTTGCAGCTGGCTCAAGAATACAAAGCATAATAGTTGAGGATGACAAGGTTGCTGAAACCTGCATAAAATACCTTAAAAATAATAAGCTAGGAGTTGCAAATTTCCTGCCATTGAACAAGATAAAAGGGGCAACACCTGATAATGAAGTGAAAAAAGTATTGTCCGCAAATGGAGTCCACAATTTGGCAATTGAGCTTGTTTCGTTTGACAGCAAATTCAAAAAAGCATTCTCTTATGTCTTTGGAAAAACAATTGTTGTTGACAACATCAATGTTGCCAGGCGAGTGGGCATAGGAAGCTACAGGATGGTTACCCTTGAAGGGGATCTGATTGAAACAAGCGGCTCAATGCGTGGCGGTTATAGGAAAAAATCAAGAGTAAGCTTCCAGCAGGAAGATTTTACAAAAGATCTCCAAGAGTGCGAGAAAAAAGAGAATGAGCTTCAGGAGATTTTTGACATCCTTCAGCGCCGCAGGTCAGAAGTCGAAGAAAATATCATCAAATTAAGAAATGAAAAATCATCTCTTGAAGGAGAGATAATAAAATTAGAAAAAATACTTCATCTTGAAACAGGAGACACAGAAGCCTCAAAAAAACAAAAGGACAATTTAAAAGAGAACCTGAAAGAAGTTGATAAGCAGATAGCTGGCACAGAAAAGCACATAGAGGAAAGCAACAAAAAACTGGCATCAATAAAAACAAAAAAACAGGAGCTGAGAATAAAAATCAGCGGATTGAGAAACCCAACACTACTTGCTGAACTTAACACATTTGAGGATAAAAAACAGGAGATAAAGAATGAGATTCTTGAGATTAACTCAAAGATAAGCAGCATTAATACACAGATAAATGACATATTGAAAAGAGACGAAGAAAATATAGGAAGAATACTCAAAGAGCAGGAAAAAGAAAAGAAAGATTTCTCAACAGAACTTGAGCAGATAAAAGAAAGGATAAAAAAACAGAAAGAAGAGCTGATTAAAAAAGAAAAAACTCAACAAGAATTCAGGACAAAATTTAAGGAACTTTTCAAGAAAAGGGATGACATAAATAATGAAATACTCAAGACTGAAAGTGAAATAATGAACAATGAAGACCAAAACCGCGGGACAGAAACAAGGATGAATAACCTCTCAATGAAAAATGTTGAGGTCAAGGCAGAGCTTGCTGGCCTGAAAAAAGAATTTGAGCAATATGAGGATGTTGAATTATTAAAAGAAAAAAGCGAGGAATCACTTAAGAGTGAAATAAACAGGTTTGAGGCACTTATCGGAGAGTTTGGTGCTGTAAACATGAGGGCTTTGGAAGTTTATGATAATATAGAAAAAGAATATAAGAAACTGCTTGAGAAAAAAGAAAGGCTTGCATCAGAGAAAAAAGATGTTATTACAATGATAGATGAAATTGAAGGCAAGAAAAAAGAGCTTTTTATGGTAACCTTTAATGCAATTAATGAAAACTTCAAAAATATCTTTTCCAAGCTTACATCAAAGGGAATTGCATCTGTTGTATTGGAAAATGAGAAAGAGCCATTTGAAGGGGGTCTAAGAATTAAGGTCAAAATAACTGGCAAAAAATTCATGGATATACACTCATTATCAGGCGGAGAGAAAAGCCTGACAGCACTGGCATTCATATTTTCAATCCAGGATTATAAGCCAGCATTATTTTATGTGCTTGATGAGGTTGATGCTGCACTTGACAAGCATAATTCAGAAAAACTTTCAAAACTTATCAGAAAGTATTCTGAAAAAGCGCAGTATATTGTAATATCACACAATGACAGCACAATAACAGAGGCAGACACGCTTTATGGTGTTTCCATGGGTATTAACGGAGTCAGCAATGTTATCAGTCTGAAAATATAATTTCTTTTAATGATTCCTCTATTCCTTTGATTGTTTTATCCCAGTTGTAGAATTCTATGATTGTTTTTCTTGCGTTTTCCCCTATTTTTGCCCTAAGTTTCTCGTCATCCAGCAGAACAGCTAGGTTTTTGGATAGTTCATAAGAGTTTTGCTTATTAAAGAAAAGGCCATTATAGCTGTTTTTTATATAATCCTTAATATAGCCGACAGGTGTTGAAACAACTGCAATACTACATGACATTGCCTCCATTGTTGATAGAGAGGATGTCTCTGTTAATGATGGCATCACATAGATATCCATTGCCTGCAAATATGGAACAATGTTATCAACAGATTCAATAACAATAATATCCTTTTTTGACTCAAGCATTATTCTCAGTTCCTTAACTCCTTTTCCTATGATTAACAAAACAAGTTTGTCATATGATTTTCTCAACCTAAGAAAAGCCCTGTAGAGTGTTACAAGATCTTTCTCGCGTCCAATTCTGCCGCTGAATCCAATGACTACATGCTCTGGATTAATTCCTATTTTTTTCTTTGCATCCTTTTTATTACCTGCCGGACTAAATTTAGATGTGTCTGCTCCCAGATGAATAACATTTTTCTTTGTTCTTATATTATGCCAGTTCAGTATCTCTGCAACCTCCAATGAAGGAACCATCAGCAGGCTGCATTTGTTATACAGGCATCTTGCAGCTGCCTTTGTAAGGAAGCTTATTAAATTCCTAAATGGATTTTTTCGCGAGATGCTCTTTGAGAATAGCTCCCATTCAATAGAATGTATGTATGCAGCAAGGGGTTTTCTAAAAAATCTTGCAGCTAGTATCGCAGGAGCACCTATTGGGCCTATTGTCTGGGTCCAAACTATATCTGCCTGCTTAACAGCTTTTATAACTCTTCTAATGCAAAATTTAGCAGGGGTATAATCCCCAACACGGATTCTTGAAAGCGGTATCCTGATAATGCTGATATCTTTGAACTCTGCCAGTTGGCCATTGAACCTTGGTGCAATAACAGTGATATCATAATCAGCTGAAAGCTTAGGCAGGATTTCATTGAGAAACCTTGCAATACCATCCCATCTTGGAAGAAAAGAGTCTGTTGCTATCAAAAGTTTTTTTTTCATTTTATCTTATAAAACTTCTCTGCATACTTGCAGTCATTTTTTAGCCCATTCATAAACGCTGTTATATAAACTCCCAGATAAGGAGGCAGCATTGCAATAATCTGGCTCTTAAAGCAGTGAAGCGCTTTGAGTTTTATCTTAAATGTATCACTTATGTCAATGTAAACCTTGGGAAGATGCCTTTTTTTGAGGTCAACTGCATTCCATACATCAAATCCAAGAAGGTCTCCTTTATAGCTGACTTCGTCAAGAATTTCATTTACAATCTTATAAACTGCCCTGTGATCTTCATGCACATCATCAGGCACATGGGTAAATATTCTTGAAGGCTTTTTTTCATCTAATAGTTTTTTTATCCTGTCTTTAAGGTCTTTGTTCTCAACCTCTTCAAAAAATTTTCCTTCTTTAATGCCAAAGAAAACAACCCCTGAGCCACCAATTACTTCGTCAGCTGACTGTGCTTCCTTAACTCTTATTTTAACACTAACCCTTTTTTTAAGCCAAAGATGGGATGTTTCACCATATGAGAAAATGATTGTAAAAATTTCTTTTCCTTCTTTTGCATATTTAGCCAGTGTTCCTCCTGGCCCGAGTATCTGGTCATCAGAGTGAGCGCATATAACAAAGATGGATTCTTTTTTTTCCATAGAATTAATTAAAATGTGTTTATTAATTAAGTTTTCTATTTAGAATGATGGGGCGACGGGAATTTGAATCCCGGACACCATGATCTTCAGTCATGTGCTCTCCCAGGCTGAGCTACCGCCCCATAATAAGAATAAAATTCAATTAACTTTTATTCGACGTCTTCTTCAGAAGTTTCTTCTGATTCTGGCTCTTCCTCTAAGCTTTCATCTGCTTTGCCAACAACTTCCAAAGTACCCTGCCTTCCTGTTGTCAGCTGAGGGGTGCCCTGCCATTCATTGACAAAACCATTCTTAATCTGGATTGTATCTCCGACCTTGACCTTATCAATATCATCATTCCACAAACTCAAATTTATTTCTCCGGTCTCATCCTTAAGTTTTGCAGTTGCAACCCTTCCAGTCTTTCCAAACTTGTTAAACTCCCTTACTTCTCCTACTTCAACGACCTCTGCTGTGAGATCAACATTTCCTTGTTTTATTTCTAAATCTTTTATTGCCATTATTAACACCTTCTATGTTTTATTTAAAGAAAAAGCAGATGATTTAAAAAGCTTTTTATTTGTAATCTTTTAAGTATAACATGTTTTAGTATTTTTTGTAAATTGTTAGGTATAACATTGTTGGTTTAAAAGCTGAAATATTCTATACTGTATCCAATTGAGTTTTTCAAAAGATTTATATTATTTCAATCTTTTTAATCAATTATGAACGAAAAAATTTCAATTATGATTGGTGGTAGTATGACTTTTGCCTCTAAAATGAAAGAAGCTAAAAAAGTCCTGGAAAAATTTGGTTTTGATGTAAATGTTCCTCTTGATACTTATCATGTAATTAAAGAACCCGAAAAAAAATGTGATATTAAATTCATGAAAAAATTAGGAGTTGGTAGAGGTGATGCAGAATTAGTAGCAAAAAGCGACGCTTTCTTAGTTTTAAATTACGAAAAAAATAGCATTAAAGGTTATATTGGTTCTGGAGCCTATCGTGATATCTGTATAGCTTGGTGGCTGAAAAAGAAAATTTTTTTCCTCTTTCCATATGATGAAACTCAAAATAACCACAAATATGAGATGTTAGGGTTTGCACCAATAATTTTAGATGGAAAAATTGAAAATATCAACTCTTATTTGCTTTGAAAAACTTAACTTCCTACAAAAGATATAACAAGAATTCTGATGTTAATATCTTATTTTAAATCCTTAAATTCAATCTCTTTATCTATAAGTTTTCTTAGGATATCTTTTAGCTCAGCTATTTTTACCCGGGTTTGTTTTGTTGTATTCCTATCTCTTATTGTAACTGTTTTGTCTTTTAATGAGTCAAAGTCAACTGTAATGCAAAAAGGGGTTCCTATCTCATCAGCCCGTGCATATCTTCTTCCAATTGAGCCTGAGCGGTCATAGCTAATATTGAAATATTTTTTTATACTTTCATGAATTTCCTTTGCCAAATTCTCAAGCTCTGGCTTGCCCATTAAAGGAAAAATTCCTGCTTTTACTGGAGATAGTTTAGGGTCAAGCTTTAAAACAATATTTCCTCTTTGTTTATCATCGTTATAGGCATCGAACATGAATACAAGGAATGCACGCCCAACACCAAGGCTTGGCTCTGCAGAAACATGCGGAACAATTTTCTTGTTTGTGTCCTGGTCAAATATGCTCAAATCTTTCTTTGAGTGCTTTATGTGCTGCTGCAGGTCAAAATCACTTCTGTCTGCTATTCCCTCAAGCTCTTTCCATCCAAATGGAAAATTGTATTCAAGGTCCCAGCAGTCAGATGAGTAATGTGCGAGCTCCTCTTTAATATGCTGCCTTATCCTAAAATTGTCTGGATTTGCACCGAGGCTGATAAACCATTTGTGCTCTGTTGCAAGCCAGTATGCAAGCCATTCTGTGTTTATTACCCTGTTTTTTAATGCCTGTTCTATTGTCATCTTTTTAGGATTTTGATTTTTCTTCTGTGTTTCCTCTGAAAGAACATTTATCTCGTGCTTTAGAACCTCTTTTATGAAAGGGCATTTTTTTGCATTATCAGGATGGACAAAATATTCTATTTCCATCTGCTCAAACTCCCGGCATCTGAAAAGAAAATCTCTAGGAGAAATTTCATTCCTGAATGCCTTGCCGATCTGTGCAATCCCAAAAGGCAGTTTTAATCTTGAGCTTTCTGCGACAAGCTTGAAATTTGCAAAGATTAGCTGTGCTGTCTCTGGCCTCAAATAAGCTGTGCTGCCCTCTACCGGCCCAACATTAGTCTTGAACATAAGGTTAAGGTCTCCTATTATCTCATATTCTCCGCCGCATTCACATTTTACTTTTCCTATTTCACTTTTGTCTACCTTGTTTGGCTTTTTGCATTTTTTGCATTTTACATGAACATCATTGAAATTTTCGACATGGCCGGAAGCCTTCCAAACCAAAGGGTTTGTTATAATGCTTCCGTCAATGCCTACTATATCCTCTCTCTCCTGCACATGGAATTTCCACCATTCCATTTTGATATTATTATTTATTTCAACGCAATTCGGCCCAAAGTCAAAGAATCCGGTCAGGCCCCCGTAAATCTCTCCAGAAGGAAATACAAGGCCCTTCTTCTTGCAGAAGATGGCCATATCCTCAATTGATAGCTTATTATCTGCCATATTGAGTATAATTAAAAACCTCTAATATAAAATTGTTTCTATCTGGTTAGTAAGATATAGAAACAAATAAATATGTCTAAGGTGGTTGAGGTTTTATGGAAGAAGAGCAGGTTGAGTATTCAGGGCATTGGTGGTAGTATAATTTTTTGTTAATAATGAAAGAAATAAAAATTATCCAACAATTTGAAGATGTTTTTATTGAAGCTGGAAAACTAGCAGTAAAGCTAAGAAATGACGCTGTTGTTAAGCAAAAACATAATACTGGAATAAAGGACATTGATATTGTAACGAGTTCAGATTTGGCTGTTCAAGAATTTGTTCTGCAAAAATTAGTAAAGTCTGAGCTAAAACACTATGAAATTGTTGCAGAAGAAGATACCCCTGGTAAAAACTTGTTCGCAAAATCTTCTGATTATGTAATTACCATTGACCCAATTGATGGTACAAACTTATACATCAGTGGTAAAAAAATGTATTCTATAATTATTACTATTCATAATAAAAAAAGGCCAATTTATACTTTTTGTTATTTTCCTGAGGTTAAATGGGGGGTGAAAATTGTTTATGACAGATATCAATTTTTTGGTAATAAACCAGAAATAATACATAATACAGTTTTACCAAAGACAGTTGTTTACTCATTTTATAATCCTATAGATTGTATTTCTGGGCAGTCTGCAAAATTATTAAAAAAAGGTTATGTTTTTCGAAATAAAAAAGAAATTACCGATGACGCAGGATCAACCGCTCTTTTTCTATTAGGAATTGTCGATGGGTATTTTGAAGAGAACGGGTCAGCTGTTGATTGCCTTGTTGGGCTTCATTATGCATTAGCGCGGGGTTTTAAAGTTTACCAAAACATTGACTTAACAAAAACGGTTCCGAGTATAATTTCTGGCGGAAACGATGAATATAGAGGTAATTACCTTGTTATTAGAAACAAATAAATATAATCCTTGCTTATGTAATGTTATGGAAGATACAATCACAATTTCAGTTGGTGAGAAAAAGACCTTAAGGCCAAGTTTGATGAAGTGGATAGGCCTTGTGTACTGCGGAATGCCAAATGAGAATACTTTTTCTTTGAGTTATATGGAAACTACTGGTTACCAAGGATATGCTCTAAATTTGTTTTATCCAAAAAGCATGAGCAAAATAAAAATAAAGAATGTTGAGTTTAATGTTGTGAGTGTAACGCCTGAAAAAATCACGCTCCAGCAGATAAAAAATCCCTTAGGTAAGAATTCTTTTTGAAACTTAATAAAAAGATTTAAAATAAAAAGCTCTAATTCTTAATAAATCTCACCTAAATTTATTTTTTACTTAAAAGTAACAAATAACCGAAAGATTTATAAACTAAAAGGTTAATTATAAAATAATAGGGTGGAATAAATGGTGGATATGTACGGAACAATATTCTCAATAAAAGTTAATCCTGGAGTAGAGTATGCTACAATGCTTGCCAGCTATGTAAGGGACCTTGCAGAAAATAGGGAAAAAATACCTTATAATGACTTGATTAAAAAAGAAGGAGTAAGTGATGAGATAAAGAACAAGATTGAGGCAATTGGCATACATGTAAGATATCATCCATCAAAGAGTATAATAAAATATATACCTAATAAAACTTTACTTATAGACAGCTTAGAGGTAATCTATGACCCATGCCATAATATAGAAATAATTAATGGGTTTTACATTAACCCATCAAAAATGAAGCCATTTAATAAGAAAAAAGGGTATATATACAGTAAAAAAAGACTGGAAATTTTCATTAGGGAAAGAATGAAGGATAGCTTGTTCAGAAAAAAAGGTATAATAGAAGTTGAAGTAAAGAACCTGGATGGATGGTATAGAGAAATCCAAAAAGAAAAAGTAATCTTGTTTGATGAAGAGCAGATAAAAAAATTAGAGGATATTCTGAAAATTAACAAAAAATATAATAGATGGGCAAAGGAGCAGGGATGGTAATAAGTAAAGAATAAACTGTTTAGTCAATAATTATTTCTTTTTTGTCAATCTTTTCCTTTAGGAGAAGGATGGCCAGTGCTGAGTCAGTTACAATGATTTTGTTTTGTAAAGCTAAGTTAACTGCCTCATTGAAATCAACAAGCTCAACTTCTATATCCTCAAAGCTGTCTTCTCCAGAGTCAAGATTCTGCTTAGATTTAATTAAATCCCTGGCAAAAAATATGTGAGTTTTTCTTTTCATCTGCCCAAAGGCCTCATAAAATGAGCCAAGCTTGACAAGCGAATTGCACTTAAAGCCTGTTTCCTCTTCAAATTCTCTCTTGGCTCCATCTTCAATTGTTTCATTATCATTAACCAATCCAGAAGGGAACTCAATTGCCTCATCTTCAGCAAAATACCTGTATTGCCTAACCATAATAATTTTTCTTTCTTTGGTTATTGCAAGAATCACCACAATGTCATTAGTAAAACAATAAGTCCATTCCTGCAGTTCTTTTGTGGGCAGTTCAACTATGTCTTTTCTGGCCTTAAAGAATTTAGTATCAATTATTACTTCAGACTTTTTGCATTTCCATTTTTTCATAAGAATATTAAGAAGCAATTCCTTAATAAATGTATTGGTAATCCAAAATTTATAAGAATTTTTAATATTACTTAAATAAAAGAATATTTATAGAATAAAATATTATAATTAAAGATGACAAAAAGGATAATAAAAAAGCTAAAGGAGCATTTTAAGGAAGTGCTGGGAATAAAGACTTTTCCCCACTCGATTGCATTAGGATTTGCAATAGGCACATTCATAGCAATAATTCCCACTTTTGGTTTTACATATCTTATTGCCACTATTGTAATGCTGGTCTATGCAAAAGAAAGCAAGCTTGCTCTTTTTGGCGCTTTGCTGCTTTGGAATCCTTTTGTGCTGTTTCCACTATATACACTGAGTTATAGGTTTGGTGATTTCATTCTATCGGGTTTTCCTGAAGTATATCCTCTACAGGCGATTGGGCAGTTTAGGTATACAACTTTAAGGTTTTTAGTAGGAAATTTTATTATAGCAGTGTTTTTCTCTGTGGCAAGTTACTTTATTCTAAGGAAATTAGTAAGCTACAGCAAAAAACAAACATTTAAAAGCAGCTCCTAATAAACGGCCGGGATGGAAAATAAAGAACAGAAAATAAAAAAGAGCCTTAAGTATTCAATCTTTGACGGGGCATTCTGCTCAATGATGATTGGGTTCGGAGAATCATTTTTCTCAGCTTTTGCAGTCTTTCTAAAAGCAACTAACCTACAACTGAGCTTACTTGGCTCACTTCCACAAACCCTTGGCTCGCTGTTCCAGATGTTCACAAACAGGCTGATAAAGCTGTTTAAGTCAAGAAAGAAGCTTGTTTGTATAGGTGCCTTGTTTCAGACATTGATGTATATACCTGTTGCGCTTGTATTCTTTTTTGGAACATTCAGAGTTATGCATCTTATAATCTTTTTATGTTTTTATTGGATTTTTGGAACAATAGCAAACCCTGCGTGGAACAGCTGGATTGGTGATCTTGTAAATGAAAAAGAGAGGGGCAGTTATTTTGGCAGGAGAAATAGGGTTACAGGGTTTTTATCATTTGCTTCGCTTCTTGCTGCAGGATATATTCTTCAGAGATTCTCATCAAGCATATCAATGGAATATCTTGGTTTTGCTTTAATATTTTCGCTTGCAATGCTCTCAAGATTATTTTCATTTATTTATCTTATGAAAGCTTATGAGCCTGAATACACAATAGCTTCTGAATCCCCTTTTAGCTTTATTGATTTCGTTAAGCAGGCAAGATTCAGAAATTATGGGTTGTTTGTAATTTATCTTTGTTTCATTAATTTTAGTGTTTATGTTTCTGCAGCATTCTTCACCCCTTACATGCTTTATGACCTGAAACTCAGTTATGGCATATTCACAATAATAACTGCTGCAGCAATGATAACAAAGTTTATTATGATGCCTATCTGGGGGAACCTCTCAGACAAGTATGGAACAAAAAAATTGCTTACTTTGACAGGATTTCTTATGCCTGTTGTCCCTGTTCTTTGGATTTTCTCTGCAAATATTTGGTATTTGATATTGATTCAGCTATACAGCGGCTTTATATGGGCTGGTTTTGATATGGCTTCCTTTAATTTCATATTTGACTCAACCAGCTCAAAAAAAAGAACAACTTGTGTTGCATATTATAATGTCCTTAACGGAATAGCCATACTTTTAGGTGCTATTATTGGGGGATTTATAGTAAGATATAACAATCTATTCTGGTCAAAATATTTTCTGGTGTTTATAATAAGTTTTATACTGAGGTATATTGCATCATTGATATTTATACCAAAGATTAGGGAAGTAAGGGTTGTTGAAGAAATATCCAATGAGAAGCTTCTTCTGAAGGCATTTACTGCAATGCCAACCCGTGGTCTCGTCTATAACATTATCACGCTAAGGAAGAAAAAGAAGGAAGTTAAGATAAAAAAAGATTAAATATTATTTTTTAAGCTATTTAAACAAAATTCCCAAGTAACTAATCAAATCTTTTCAATACTATTAAATCATTTTTATAAGCAAACTCAAAAGAAGGATATTTGCTATTGGTCATTTTTTCTATTTTTTTAAGTGATTTTTCAGTATTTTCTTTATCATCCAAAGTAAACAACCCTGTGATATCAGGTTCATTCAATGTGTGTTCAAGGCAAATTTCAACTATATCAGATAGTGGAAGATCATCGTATTCATGAAAAGCAAAGTAATCAAGAACCTCAACCCAATAAATATTTTTTATATTAATTTTGGATGGAACTGTTCCCTTAATAAGGTTCCTTTTGTTATTTAACATATTACAAATTTTGATATAACATTTGTCAGGACTAACCATTTTTTTTGATTGATTAACAGGACAAGGAATTATATATCCTGGCGAAGTATAATATTTGGTATTAACTTTGTAATGAATCTTAATAATACGTGAAAAATTTTCTTTAACTATTTCTTCAACTTTTTTTATTCCATCTGGTTTCATGGGTTGTATTAAAACAGAGGTTATATTTAAAATTTGTGATAGTTTTAACTTGAGAATAGTAAAAGTATCTAAAAGAGTTAAATTTTATTAAAGATCAGCCAAGAAATTAATTGTTTGTAAAACAAAGATTTAAAAGTAACTTATGCACCTCGCGACAGATGGAAAACAAAGAAAAGAAGATAAAAAAGAGCCTGAAATTCTCAATATTCGACGGAGCATTCTACTGGATGATGGTTGGCTTTGGCGAGTCATTCATTGCAGCATTTGCTGTTTTCCTCAAGGCAACAAATATCCAGCTTGGATTGCTGAGTTCCCTGCCAAAGGCATTCAGCTCATTGTCACAGCTTTTCTCAAACTGGCTTATCAGAATTTTCAAAACAAGGAAAAGGATTGTCTGCATAAGCTCATTACTTCAGGGACTTACGTATATACCAATTGCGCTTGTTTTTTTCTTTGGTAAGTTTAGCATACTTATTTTGATAATTTTTGTCAGCCTTTACTGGATTTTTGGAGTCATAGGAAATCCTGCATGGAGCAGCTGGATGGGTGATCTTGTTAGTGAGCATAAAAGAGGGGATTATTTTGGGAACAGAAACAAAATCGGAAACTTTACATTATTTGTGTCACTTCTTATAGCAGGTTATATACTCCAAAAGTTTTCAACAGGAACTTTTATGCAATATACAGGTTTCTGCATAATATTCTCACTTGCATTAGTTTCAAGGCTAATCTCATTTTTTTATCTGACAAGGCAGTATGAGCCAGAATATGAATTTGCGCCAAAGGCAAATTTCAGCTTTATGCAATTTGTTAAGGAAGCAAGGTTCAGAAATTACGGGCTTTTTGTTTTTTATCTTAGCCTGATGAATTTGGGGGTTTACATATCAGCACCTTTTTTCACCCCTTACATGCTTTATGACCTTAAAATGAGTTATGGTATATTCACAATAATAACTGCAGTCGCACTGATTACAAAATTTGTGATGATGCCTGTATGGGGAAAATTATCTGACAAATACGGAACAAAAAAAGTTCTTGTACTCGCAGGGTTTCTAATGCCCGCCACACCTATTTTTTGGATTTTTTCAACAAATATCTACTATCTTATGTTTGCACAGGTTTTTGCCGGATTTTCATGGGCAGGATTTGACCTAGCCTCATTTAATTTTATTTTTGACACTACAAAACGGGAAAAAAGAGCAACTTGTGTTGCTTACTACAATGTGCTCACTGGACTTGCAATATTTGTTGGAGCAATACTTGGTGGATTAATTGTAAAATACAATTCATTTTTCTGGTCAAAATATTTCATTGTTTTTATAATAAGCACTGTGATGAGGTATGCTGCCTCAGTTATATTCCTGCCAAAACTCAGGGAAGTGAGGATTGTTGAGGAAATATCAAGCCGCAAGCTGCTCATGAAAGCGCTCACAACAAGACCTTCAAGCGGCCTCGTCTCAAACATAATGAATTTTAGGAGAAACAATAACAATGGAAATATCAAAAGTTCTCCTTTTATGTTTAAGCTTCCGATGCGCAAGAAAAAACAATAATCAATTAAGAGAAAAGTATGAATTAATCTTTTCTAAGCCAATCAACTTCCTCATTATCCAGATTAAATTCTTGTGCAATCTGGTCAGCTATTTTTTTGTTCTTCTTGAAAATTACAGAAAGGTAAGGCAATGTATCCTGCAATGCCCTTCTTGAAGAGGTATGTGTTTTCTCTGCAATCTTTGATGCAATGCTTTTTCTTTTCTGGTACTTCATTTTTGCTTTCCACAGCTTAAGGATTCTTGTTGTTGGCTTGTAAGAAGTAAATCCCTTATATTTTTCATCTTTTGCAACAGCAACTCCTGCTGAAATCAGGGCATTTACATAAATGAGAAACCTCCAGTGCTGCCATCTTCTTATTCTGCCTTTGAAGACATCTGCTTTTGACAAATACTCATAAGCCCTTGCCAGGTCTTCCGGCTTTTGATATTCGTCTGGCAGGTTCTGATCTATCCATAAAAACTGCTTGCTAATATCCTCTTCAACATTCTCAAATGCCCTTATCGCAATGTTTATGTCTGTTGTCTTGAAAACTTTCATTAATGCACTAAGCATGTTTTCTGTCCTGTTCCTGTCAGAGAGCTCATTTAAATCCTCATTTTTAAGCTCTTTTTTTTCATGAGTTAATGTCTGCAAATCATTTATTGCTGACCTTAAGTCTCCTGCAGCATGCCTTGCCAATGACTTCAATGCATCTTCATCAAATTTTATTTTTTCTTCTGCGCATATGCTTTTTAAAACAGAAAAAACAGACATGTAGTTAAGTGTATGGAATTGAATAAGCTCTGATTTTTTTCTTAATGCATTAAGTTTCTGCTCATAAGGATTAGTTGCAGTCATAATAACAGGAAAGATGCTTTTATCAATTAGTTTTGCAAGTGCAGATATTCCTCCCCTATCATTTTTTCCTGAAAGCCCGTCAATCTCATCAACAAGGATTATTTTATTGTTTGAAAAAAGGCTTCTCTGCATTATTGCAGGTCCAAGTGTTAATTCTATGCTGTTCTTGTTCCTGAAGTCAGATGCATTAAGCTCAAAAACCTCATAATTCAAATCATTTGCAATAGCATAAGCAGAGCATGTCTTCCCAATCCCTGACTGGCCATATATAATTGCTGCTTTTTTTTTCTGATTTTTGAAATTAAGAATAAAGTTTTTTAGTTCTAAGAGTGCTTTGTCATGACCTTTAAGTTCACTTGTATTTTTTGGCTGGTATTTCTTTGTCCATGGAGTCATGAAAATAAAAAAGCAATATAGCTTTATTAAGATTTTGGTTATCAAGAACATCTTTCAATAAACTTAAAAGACATTCCTAGAAGACAAAAATCTTCCGAAAAAGATTAACAAGATTTTATAATTCAGTTATGAAGAAGTATGACTATGAAAAAACAAATTGCAACAAAATCTAAAGGGTATAGCCAAGTACTTAATGACATAAGGTTTTTGCTGGATAAGGCAAAGGCGCAGGCTTACAAAGCCGTGGACAATATAAGAGTGCAGACATACTGGCAGATTGGCGAAAGAATCGTAAGAGAAGAACTACAGCACAAGGAAAGAGCAGATTATGGTGAAGAATTAATTAAAAGTTTAGCAAATGATTTGGGATTTGGAAAGGTTAACCTACACTACATGGTGAGGTTTTACAAAACATATCCAATTATTCAGACAGTGTCTGAACAATTAAGCTGGTCCCATTATATTGAATTAATATATTTAAGCAATAAACGGGAAAGAAACTTTTATGAGAATCAATCAATAATCAACAGTTGGAGTGTAAGGAAACTTAGAGATGAAATTAATAATAAGTTGTACAATAATGTTAAGAAAAAAGGCAAATTAACAATAATAAAACCATTGGCATTAATAATTAAACCTGAAGAAGTATTTAAAGACACTTACAATTTCAAATTCTTAGATCTAAAACCAAATTACAAGGAAGAACACTTAAAAAAGGAATTAATAAATAAATTAGAAAAGTTTTTACATGAGCTTGGCTCAGATTTTTTTATCGGCAGGAGGGAAGTGCCTGTGTTAATTGGTGGCAATTATGACAGGGTTGACCTTGAATTGTTTCATTCCGGATTGTTATGTTATATTTTAGTGGAGATAAAAACAGAGAAGTTTAAGCATTCTCATGTCAGCCAGATGTATTCTTACTTGAATTAGTATAAGGAAAATAAATATAGTTTAAAACAGAATAAGCCGATTGGGCTTATAATCTGCAAAACAAAGGAAGAGGAAACAGTACACTATGCTTTAGGTAATCTGAAAAAAGAGATATTTGTAGCAGAGTACAAAACAAAGCTTCCAAGTGAGCAGGAAATAAAATCTAGATTAAGGAATGATTAGTGCTGAATGAAATTCTTATAATTTGTTTTTAATGTTGATTATCAACAAATAAGCATGAAAAAACCTTAAATTATCAAAATTAGATATTTTTTATTTTATATTACTTACTTTTTTGTATAAAAAACTTACATAAGTATATTAATTTTCTCATATAAGTATATTAAATGTATAAAATGTTTATATAAATGTATTAATTTACTTATATAAATATAAAAAGGTAATATTTATATATAAGTTATACTGACATAAGTATATTAGAACATATGTGAATAAATTGAGCTCAAAAAATTCTGTTGAGGCATACCTCATAAAAGAGCTATTGAAGGATAGTTCCAATGTTGAATTAGTTAAAAATTTTTTGAGGAAGTTAAACAAGGATGAGATAATAGAGTTCTTTATAGAGTATTTAACAAAGAAAAAGATTGAACTTGAAGAAATCAAAATTCCTGTTTCTATATTCAAAACTAAAGAGTTAAGTTCTTTTGAGTTGATTGTAAAATTTCTTAAAGAGGACATTAAGCTGACAAACAGCAGGATTGCAAGGCTTGTAATGAGAAGCCAGCAATCTGTCTGGAACACGTATAAGAATGCCAAAAAAAAGCGTCCTGAAAGATTTTATATTAAGGCTTCACCATATGATTTCCCTGTGGCAATAGTGCAGAACAAGAGGTATTCAGTTCTTGAAGCCATAGTTGTTTATTTTAAGGAAAAATATGAGTTAAGGTTTTCTGAAATCACAAAACTTCTCAACCGTGACCAAAGAACAGTTTGGACTGTTTATCAGAGGGCAAAGAAAAAGAATGCATAGAACAAAAAAGAAAAGGACTGGGAAAATAGCCAAGCTAAATAAAAAGGCTAAGCATAAAAATAATGCTCATTACTTAACCAAAAGCAGAATTAATCCGGCAGACATTGTCTGTTCTTACTCGCAATTTCTTCATGCCTTTAGGAAATATCTTATTTTTGGTTTTATTGCCAAGAATACTTCTTCTGAAATGGAATACACAAGCTTTATTGGGATTACAGAACATATTGAGATTGCTGAAGAGAAAAAAGAAATTGATACTCAAATTTCATTTTTTAATAATTTTTCAACTAATTCTGCTGTTGTAAATACTTTAATCAATGACTGTTGTTTGAGATGCGTGTCATTAGACCAAATCACAGAATTAATGAATAATGCTAATGCAATGTATGGCGAGTCATCTGGATCAGATAAGGAATCTATTGCCTTTTTAAGAAAGCTTTTATATTCTGAAAGCCTGAAGAATTTGGTTTTATCTTCAACTTCTTTCTGCCTAATCTTAAATTCATGTTCTGAGAGTTGTGATTTAAACAAGCAATCTGATTTATATTTTTCAAATTCTGATTTTATATATTCAGGGGCACAGAATTCAACTTTAAGTATAGAAAATAAATATGAATTAACAGAATCTGGTTTCATAAGTGAGAACAATATATTGTTATCTAATATAAGTTTCATTCTTGTTCCTTATTTAAGCAATTCTTCCCTTTCTTTTGGAGAAAGTTCAGCAAGTAATCTTTTTAACCTGCCTTTCTTTACCTTTCTACCTAATTCAACAGACCATTTAATTAACTCTCTTTCTTTGGGAGAATTTAATCTAGTAAATAATTCATGCTTAAATATTTCTTGTCTTGCAAATTCTGACCAGTTTACCCAGGCAAATTCTTTTAGTTCTACTTTGACTTTATTTGGTATTGTTAATGTTATAGATGGCATTTATAATTCACCTCTTTTCCTTAATTCCTCAAATTTCTTTAATTCTGCAAGTCTTCTGAGTATGCCTTGCTTTAATATTTCATTCCAATTAACTTCAGGAAATCTTTTCTTAACTAGTTCAAATTCCTTTGGTAATGATAGGGTTATGGTTGCCATTTTAGTGCCTCCAATAAATTCAGTGTATATAAGTAAATCAGTGGATATATTTAAATCTTTTGGTTTTAATGAAAATAATTTAACAGGTATTATCATAATGTCCAAGCTAAAATGAAAATAATAAAAAAGAAAAGGAAAGAGAAGGTAATTAAGTTAAATAAAAAGATTAAAAGAAAATCTAAAAATAATTCTTATCAGTTAAGGCTTATAGTTCCAGCAGCTTTATTAATTATTATTATGGCTATGTTTGTTTTGTTAAAGCCTGCTTTTATTGGTTATTTTGCATTTGAAAATGTTAGCTCTTACACACAGGATATTGATGCTGTTTTTGTTGAGAGCAGTGATTATTTATTAGAGTTGGAGCATAAAGGAGAGCTAAAATCATTTAAGTTAAGTGGCTCAATCATTAGTAATGGAACAGCAAAAGTTTACCTTGAAACAGATAATGAAAGCTATCTTGTTTTTGATTCAACTGCTCTTGAGAAAGAGGGAATTAGCGGAATAACAGGGCTTGCTGTTGGAGAGTTTAATGAAACAGAGGAACAAAATGAAACAGCACAATTAAATGAAACAAT
>Ga0210057_1004193_pt1 | contig 19374 bp, 17 predicted proteins | sample CryGeyCG2114_010_2_FD_183968 | JGI IMG/M metagenome (GOLD analysis project Ga0210057, IMG submission 183968) | Groundwater microbial communities from aquifer - Crystal Geyser CG10_big_fil_rev_8/21/14_0.10 (SPAdes) (version 2) | ecosystem: Environmental > Aquatic > Deep subsurface > Groundwater ...
AAACGTTCAATTGTTGTCATAATTCGCTCCTTCATATTGGTAAAAAGTAACTATTAAAATTAAACCTTAATAGTACCCTTTATGATGTAAAACAAACTACCGTTTTGCATCATTTACCAACAGTTGAGGGTATGACATTTTCGTCCTGTTAACTATGACATTATCATTTTGGTATAAGAAGAACATAACTTGGCTTGACAAAAATTAATTGGTGTGATATATTTGTTAAGTTTTTTTACTCCCTAATTAATGGGAGTTTTATTGTTATCTAATAAATTGAGCTTCTATTCTGATGACAACCCCAGATAAAACCCAATCACCTAAAGAAATCCTACTCGGAACAGAAGAGTCAGAAATTAAAAAAATTGATTTAATCGAGGTTCAAAAAGATTCTTGGAATCGGTTTTTAACAAAAGATCTTAAAGAGACACTACAAGATTTCTTTCCTATTAATGATTACAGCAATAAGAAATTTACTCTTTATTTTGAAGATCTAACAATAGGAGAGCCACACTTCCCCTTATCACTGTGTCAACAAAAAAAACTCACATATGAAACACCAGTTTATGCAAGATTAAATTTAATAAATAAAAAAACTGGCACGCAAAAAAAACAAGACGTATATGTTTTTAACTTGCCTAAAATGACTGAGAAAGGAACTTTTATTATTAATGGAATTGAACGTGCTATAATAAGCCAGATAGCTCGATCCCCAGGTGTATATTTCACCGCTCAAATTTATAAAAGTACCGGTCAAACACTTTATAACGCAGAAATTCGTCCATATATTGGAGCATGGCTTGATTTAACAATTAATAAAAATGGTCTTTTGGAAATGAAAATAAATAAAAAAAGAAAATTCTTAGCATCAGTACTACTGCGAATATTCGATGGTCAATCAAATAACCAATTATTGGAAGAATTTGCTGATTTAGATAAGGATCTATTGGAAAAATATATTATTCCAACTTTTAAAAAAGATAAGTCGAGAAATAAGGATGAAGCCGTTCTTGAGTTCTATAGAAAAGTTAAACCTGGGGAACCATTGGTTGTAGAAAATGCTTACGAAACACTTAATTCTTTACTTTTTAATCCAAGGAGATATACAATGATGGCCGTAGGACGTTATAAAATAAATAAAAAACTTAATTTAAATCTTGAGATAAAAAAAGAGAATTTGGTGTTAACAAAATCGGATATTGTAGCAACGATTAAATATTTAGTTAATTTAACAAAAGGTCGGGGACAATTTGATGATATTGATCATTTAGGTAATCGTAGATTACGAACAGTAGGAGAATTAATTAGTATGTATGGAATTAGAATTGGAATGTTAAGAACTGAAAAAGAAATTAAAGAAAGAATGAGTTTGGTTGCAAATGATGTTAATCCAACGCCAGCACAGATCGTTAATCCAAAACCGGTAATCATGACAATTAATTCTTTTTATCGCACGAGTCAACTGTCAACTATTGTAGATCAAACAAATCCACTTTCTGAATTAGATAATATGCGTCGAATTACTGTAGGAGGACCAGGTGGTATTGAAAAAGAACGGGCATCATTTTCAATTAGAGACATTTCATCTTCACAATATGGTCGTATATGCCCAATACGTTCTCCAGAAGGTCCTAATATTGGTGTTGTAATATATTTGGCATTATATAGCCGTGTTAATAAATACGGCTTATTAGAAACCCCATATAAAAAAGTTCTTAAAGAGAGGACTAATGGGAAAATATGTATTAAGATAACCGACAAAATTGATTATTTACAAGCTGATGACGAAGAAAAATTCCATATTACATCTTCTTCAAATTTGGAAATAGATAATAAAGGATATTTAATAGCAAACTCATTAGTAGCTCGTCATAAAGGAGAAATAATCGAAATTGATACAGAAAAAATTGATTATATTGATATTTCTCCACGACAAGTTCTCGGAACATCAGCAACACTCATTCCTTTTCTTCAAAACGACGATGCTTCACGTGCACTAATGGGAACTCACATGCAATGTCAAGCAGTTCCTCTTGTTAAACCACAAGCACCACTTGTTGGCACGAATATGGAAAGTACCATTACAAAAGCTCTAAGTAGAACAATTGTTGCCCCCGAAGACGGAATTGTATCTTATGTTGATGCAAATAAAGTTATCATAAATGGAAAAAGTGGAAAAAAATACCATTTTGAGTTGGAACGTTTTAGAAAAACGAATAAAGATTTATGTTTTGACCAACGTCCACAAGTTTCTCCACAACAAAAAGTTAAAAAAAATGAACTATTAGTTAACGGGCCAGCAACAGATAACGGAAAACTTGCCCTTGGAAAAAATTTAGTTATCGCGTATACCTCACTTGATGGTTTAGGATATGAAGATGGTTTTGTAGTTTCTGAACGCTTAATTAAAGACGATGTTTTTACGTCAATTAGTAGTGAGGAATTTATTGCAGACCTCGTAGATACAAAACTCGGCCCAGAAGAACTAACTAGAGACATTCCAAATGTGAGAGAAGAAATTCTTCAAAATTTAGATAAAGACGGTTTAGTAGTTTTAGGAACAGCAGTTAAGGGTGGTGATGTTTTAATTGGAAAAGTTGCCCCTAAGGGTGAAAAAGAATTAACTGCCGAAGAAAGATTACTTCGAGCGATTTTCGGTGAAAAAGCAAAAGACGTTAAAGACACTTCTTTACGTATTCCTTATGGAAAAAGGGGGGTAGTTGTAAATATCGAAGTGATTGACAGTGAAAAAGACCCAAATGAACTTGAACCAAGTATTATTAAACGCATCTTGGTTAACACATCTCAAATCCGTAAAATCGCAATTGGAGACAAACTTGCAGGTCGTCATGGAAATAAGGGTGTTATATCAAAAATACTACCAGAATATGATATGCCATATTTAGCAGATGGCACTCCAGTTGATGTAATTCTATCTCCTCTTTCAGTTTTGTCAAGAATGAATTTAGGGCAATTTTTTGAGGTATTATTAGGAATGATTGCATACAAAAACAACTTAAATATTAATGCTCCTGTTTTTGAAAAAATAAAAGAAGATTTTATTATTAACGAATTAAAAAAATTAAATTGGCCATTCGATGGAAAAGTCACTTTATATGATGGAAAATCAGGCCAACCATTTGATAGAAAAATTCTTGTTGGAAATGGATATATCATGAAACTCATTCACATGGTTGAGGATAAGTTCCATGCTCGTTCTGTCGGTCCATATTCTTTAGTAACACAACAACCACTTGGAGGAAAATCACAAATGGGTGGGCAACGATTTGGAGAAATGGAAGTATGGGCTCTGGAATCACACCGAGTTCCAACTGTATTACAAGAAATGCTCACAATTAAAAGTGATGATGTTCGCGGAAGAACAAAAGCATTTGAATCGATTATTAAAGGTCTAGAAATTCCTCAATCAAGTGTTCCAGAATCATTTCACGTTTTACTAAAAGAATTAAACGCATTAGGATTATCAATTGATTATATTAAATAACAATCATGGAGGAAAATATCGCCATTGATTTTAGCGGTTTAAAAATACGTTTAGCTGCACCTGAAGACATTGTAAAATGGTCCAAGGGTGAAGTTACTAAACCAGAAACCATTAACTATCGTACATTTCGTGCCGAAAAAGATGGTTTGTTTGATGAAAGAATTTTCGGCCCAACAAAAGATTACGAATGTTATTGTGGAAAATACAAACGCATGCGTTATAAAGGAATCACTTGTGATCGTTGTGGCGTTGAAGTTACAACGTCAGCCGTCCGTCGCGAAAGAATGGGACATATAAAACTTGCAACTCCAATTGCACATATCTGGTATTTTAAAGGAAGTTCTGCTCCATTAAGTATCATCGTTAATATTCCACCACAAGCACTCGAACGAATTATTTACTATGCACTATATCTGGTTAAAGAGGTCAATAAAGATAAACAAAAATTGGCACTTAATAAACTTGAGAAGTATCGAGATGAAACACTTAAACAAATTGATGAAGAGTATGAAAAAAACAAAGATGTCTTACGTAACGATTTCGCAAAACAAAAAAAAACTTTAAAGAAAAATATTAATAATAAAGAACAACGTGAACTAACGCTTCAAGAAATTAATATTAAGGAAAAAGAAAAAATTCGCGTAATCTCTGAACAAGCAGTAGAAAAAAAAGGACATAATAATTCCTATTATGACCGTTTAATTAAGATTGTAAAAAATATTAAAGTAAATAATACCCTTGAAGAGGATGATTATCTCTTCTTTCGCGAAAAAGAAATCGAAGATTTTATTGAAGTGGGGATGGGATCAGAGGTAATCTATGAAATCCTTACTCAACTTAAACTCGCAGAATACTATCAATCAACTCTTAAGGAATTAGAAAAAGTCAAGGGAGATCGTCGTAATAAACTACTCAAAAAACTCAGGATCATAGAAGCTTTATTAAAAAGTAAAATTTCTCCGTCTTGGATGATATTAACAGTTTTACCAGTCATCCCGCCAGATTTAAGACCAGTTGTACAGTTACCAGGTGGAAAATTTGCAACTTCAGACTTAAATGATTTTTATCGTCGCGTCATCAACCGTAACAATCGTTTAAAACAATTAATCGACATCGGAGCTCCGAAAATTATTCTTCGTAACGAAAAAAGAATGCTCCAAGAAGCAGTTGATTCATTATTAGATTTACAAAAATCAAGAGGGAAAGCGCGAAATCAAACTGGACACGTTAAGGTATTAAAATCACTTTCTGATATTTTGCGTGGTAAACAGGGTAGATTTCGCCAAAACCTCCTTGGAAAACGAGTTGATTATTCTGGACGCTCCACCATTATTGTTGGTCCAGAACTTAAAATTAATCAATGCGGACTCCCAAAAGAAATGGCATTGGAACTATTTAAACCATATCTTCTGCATGAAATCATTGTGCGAGGATTGGCGCCAAATATAAAAAGTGCGAAAAATTTTTTGGAACTGCGCGAATCAATCGTTTACGATATACTAGAAGAAGTCACAAAAAATCACCCAGTACTTTTAAATCGTGCCCCAACTCTTCATAAACTATCTATCTTAGGTTTTTATCCTGTATTAACCGATTCATATGCGATTAAGCTACATCCAACCGTCTGTTCCGGTTATAACGCAGATTTTGATGGTGATGCGATGGGTGTTTTCCTGCCACTTTCAGAAACAAGTATAAATGAAGTAAAAAGTCGAATGATGCCATATCACAATCTCCTAAAACCATCCGACGGAACACCAATTATTCTTCCAAACAAAGAAATGGCTTTGGGAATTTATTATATCACCACGATTGATACTACTTTTAATAAACTAAGGAATGAACAATTAAAATATTTTGCTAACTCAGACGAAGCCATTAACGTTTACAATCTAAATTTAATACAGTTAAGACAGCCAATTTTAGTAAAAATAGCATCTAAATTTATTCGTACCAGTGTCGGTCGTTTAATCTTTAATCAAAATCTGCCTGAGTCACTTCGTTATATAAACAATGACGTTAAAGCGTCAGATGTTAAAGATATTATTATCTCTGCAATTAAGTTATATGAAAGAAAGGAAGACATTGGTGAGTTAATTGACCGTTTAAAAGAAGTTGGTTTTTGGGGAGCAACCAGAGCCGGTGGTTTGTCTTTATCAATATTTGACTGTGTTATTTTACCGGATAAAGATAAGATTGTTAATGAAACTCAAGAACAGGTTAGAAAAATTGAAAAAAATTTCCAGCAGGGACTCTTAACAATTGAAGAAAAAAAACGCCATTCTAATAAATTATGGATCGAAACCACTGAAAAATTAGCTGACTTAACATGGAATGCGCTTGATGAAGAAAATCCAGTTAAACTAATTATTAAATCAGGAGGTGCACGTGCATCTAGAGAACAGTTAAAACAACTTTCTGCAATCAAAGGCTTGGTCGTTGACCCACTCGGAAAAATCATTGAAGTCCCAACAAAATCAAATTATCGTGAGGGGATGTCGATTTTTGAATATGTTATTTCCGCTCGTGGTGCTCGCAAAGGTTTAACCGATTCTGCACTAAAAACTGCTGATGCTGGATATTTAACCAGACGCCTAGTTGACGTATCTCATGACATGATCGTTAGAGAAAAAGATTGTCAAACTGATGAAGGTTTGTTGATTAATATAACCGAAGAACGTGGTAATCATTTTTACGATCGAATTAAAAATCGTTTTTCCCTACAAACAATTACTGATAACAAAAAGCAGATTATTGTTGAAGCAGATGGATTAATTGATGAAGCGGTAATTGAAAAAATTAAAAAAGCTGAGATTAAAAAAATTATTACACGTTCTCCGTTGTATTGTAAGTCTAAATATGGCGTCTGTCAAAAATGCTATGGTATTGATCTCTCTAATAACCAAATCGTTGACGTTGGTGTTCCGGTTGGCGTCATGGCAGCTCAATCAATTGGTGAACCAGGAACTCAACTAACAATGCGTGTTCGCCATTTTGGAGGAATTGTAATTTCTGACGTAACTCAAGGTCTACCAAGAGTAGAAGAACTACTGGAAACCCGAACTCCAAAAATTGTTTCTCCAATCGCCGATATTGCCGGTAAAGTCAACATACGTGAAGATAGTGAAAAGGAAGTATATGTAATTAAAATAACTCCAACAGACATAAACATCACACAAGAACCAGAATTTATCGTTCCCACAAATCAAAAATTAAGATTTAAAGATGGTGATCTAATTACTAAAGGTTCACAACTTTCTGAAGGATATCTTGACATTGATGATATTCTCGCAATCAAAGGTTTACGTGCCGCACAACTGTATCTATTAAATGAAATTCAAAAAGTGTATGAGTCTCAAGGTATTCCAATTCATGATAAACATTTTGAAGTAATTATTCGTAAAATGAGTGATAAGGTCATTATTGAAGATGAGGGTGATACAGCTTTCATTAGAGATGAGGTTGTTTCTCGTATCCGTTTTGAAGAGGAGAATAAGAAAATATTAGCCCAAGGTGGAAAACCAGCCATTGGAAAAATTTCAATTCTTGGAATCACACGTGCAGCCATCTATACTGATTCTTGGCTTTCAGCTGCATCATTTGAACAAACCACAGGTGTTTTAAGTAATGCTGCCATCAAAGGTCAGATCGATTACTTGTTAGGACTAAAAGAAAATGTTATAATAGGCAGGCTGATTCCCGTAACAGCCGAACTAATTGATAAGTATTACGGAAAATTTGTTAATAAATATGCCAACAATCAATCAACTGGTGAAAACCAACCGCCACAAAAAAATTAAAAAATCACGCGCCGCTGCGTTAAAAACAAGTTTCAACGCTTTGCAACGTGCGTATGTTTTAACTGTTAATCCGCTTAAACGTGGAGTCTGTACAATTGTAAGAACTATGACTCCAAAAAAACCAAATTCAGCATTACGTAAAGTGGCAAGAGTTCGTCTTTCCAACAAAATCGAAGTTACAGCCTATATCCAAGGAGTCGGACATAATTTGGCAGAACATTCAATTGTTCTCATTCGAGGAGGACGTGTTAAGGATTTACCTGGAGTCAAATATCATATTGTTCGTGGTAAATTTGATACAACCGGTGTCTCCAAAAGAACAACCTCACGTTCAAAGTATGGAACTAAGTTTGAAAAAGTTAAAGCTAAAGCTGAATAAATATTTTTTATAATAAAAACAAATGCCAAGACATAATTTTAAAAAAATACCAACTAAATCTGATCCAATTTATCAAAGTTTAGAAATTGCCAAACTAATAAATTACATAATGATTGATGGTAAAAAAAGCGTGGCTCAATCTATTGTTTATGGTTTAATTGAAAAACTTAAAAAGGACTCTGAAAATCCACTTGAAATTTTAAATAAAGCAATCTCCAATGTTGCTCCAATTCACGAAGTAAAACCTCGAAGATTAGGCGGAGCTTCTTATCTAGTCCCAATTGAAGTTAAAAAAGAAAGAAGATTGTTTTTAGCTTTAAACTGGATTGTTAATGCTGCAAAAACACGCAGCAATAAAGAATTTCATACCTTTTTAGAAAAACTATATGCAGAAATAAAAGAAGCATCGCAACAACAAGGAGCTGCCTTTGCCAAAAAAATACAAACAGAAAAACTTGCCGATGCCAATCGTGCTTTTTCCCACTTAAAGTGGTAAAAGAGAGAGAAAATTGTGTCATTGCGAGCCGAGTTTGACTTAGTAAAACAATCCCATTATTAATAGAATAACTCTTATTTATTAAATTTATATACAATGGCTCAACAACCAGTAATCACAAAAAATCGTAATGTCCCAACTGATAAAATCAGAAATGTTGGAATCATTGCTCATATTGATTCTGGTAAAACCACAACTACAGAACGTCTTCTTTTCTATACCGGTAGAAGCTATAAAATTGGTGACATTGATGAAGGGACAACACAGATGGACTGGATGCCACAAGAACGCGAACGTGGAATCACAATCGTTTCTGCAGCCACAACTACATATTGGAAAGGGGTTCGTATCAATGTGATCGACACTCCAGGACATGTGGATTTCACAGCAGAAGTCGAACGATCACTTCGTGTTCTTGATGGTGGAGTCGTAATATTCGATGCTGAAGAAGGTGTTCAAAGTCAATCAGAAACCGTTTGGCGTCAAGCAGATAAATATAAAGTTCCAAGAATCTGTTTTATTAATAAAATGGATAAGCTTGGAGCAGATTTCATGGCAACGGTTGGAGAAATTCGTGACCGACTCGGTGCAAAACCGGCAATCATGGTCTACCCAATTGGAAAAGAGCAAGAGTTTAAAGGAGTAATTGATCTTCTTACATTAAAATCAATGTATTGGGAAGAAGATCCACAAGGAATTAAATATGAAATCAAAGACGAAATTCCAGAGGAGTTGAAGAAGGAAGTAATGGAAGTTCGCGCAAAATTAATGGAACAGGTGGCAGAAACCGATGATGCGCTGTTAAATAAATATTTAGCTGGTGAAGTTCTTGAGGTTAAGGAAGTCAAGGCAGCATTAAGGAAAGCGACCATTGGATACAAACTAATTCCAATTTATTGTGGAACTTCTCTTCGTAACAAAGCGGTTCAACCGGTTCTTGATGCTGTTGTTGACTATCTTCCTTCTCCAAAAGACTTAAAAATTGTACAAGGACTTGATCCAGTCTCCAAAGAAACCATTAGTCGAAAACTTATTAATGAAGAAAAATTCTCTGCTCTCACCTTTAAAATTCAACTTGATTCACACGTTGGCAAAATCAACTACACCCGTATTTATTCTGGAACACTCGAATCTGGTTCATATGTTTATAATATTAATAAGGGAAAACAAGAACGTGTCAGTCGCATCCTTTTGATGCATGCCAACCAACGTGAAGAGATTGACAAAGCCTATGCAGGAGAAATTGTTGCATTAGTAGGACCAAAGGACACCAAAACTGGAGATACTTTAGCAGATCAAAATGATCCAATTCTTTTGGAGCAGATCATTTTCCCAGAACCAGTTATTTCTTTGGCAATTGAACCAAAAACTAAAGCTGATCAAGAAAAACTATCTTATTCTTTACAAAGACTAGCAGAAGAAGATCCAACTTTCAGGGTCAAAATCAATCATGAAACCGGTCAAACCATCGTTGCCGGAATGGGAGAACTGCATCTTGAAATTTTGGTTGATCGCATGAAGCGAGAAATGGGCATGAATGTTAATGTTGGAAAACCACAGGTGGCATACAAAGAAACAATCACAAAGTCAGCTGAAGGTGAAGGTAAATATATTAAACAAACCGGAGGACATGGTCAATATGGACATTGTTTAATCAAAATGAATCCGCTTGGTCGTGGTGAAGGGGTTAAATTTTCAAATAAAATCAAAGGTGGTTCAATTCCATCAGAATTTATCGGTTCAGTGGAAAAAGGTGTTAAAGAGGCTTTGGAAAAAGGTGTGCTTCTTGGTTTTCCTGTTATTGATGTTGAGGTAGTTTTATACGATGGAAGTTATCACGATGTTGATTCATCAGATATTGCCTTTAAAGTTGCCGGTTCTATGGCGATAGCCGATACATCAAAACGCGCTGGTTTAACATTACTTGAACCAATCATGAAACTTGAGGTCACGGTTCCTGAAGAATTCATGGGAGTTGTTATTGGCGACATTTCCAGCAAACGGGGTAAAATCCTTGGAACGGAAAAACATTCAAAATCAGTTATCATCAAAACGTCTTCTCCTTTAGCTGAATTATCAGGCTATGCCACATCATTACGTTCACTCACTCAAGGACGTGGTTTTTTCTACATGGAACCCTCTCACTATGAACAAGTCCCAACTAATATTCTTAAGACAATATTAGAAAAGAGTTAGAAAAGAAATAATTTCAATTAATCTTGCCTTCTTTTTCCTTTTATCTTTTAATCCCCAATCTTGCAATATCCTCTCTTAATTTCTAATTTTTTAATTTCTTATCTATTCGCATATTCGCGGCATTCGCATCAGGTACTATTCAGCACCTGATTTCATCAGGCACCAGTCGGCGCCTGACTCTGTTGTTTTGTTTTATTCGTATTATATTATTTTTTTTTCCTTAAAACTAAAATACTGATCTTCAGTGATAATAATATGATCAAGCACTTCAATCCCCAATATTCTACCCGAATCAACTAATTTTTTAGTAATAATAATGTCTGCCTCTGATGCCACTGCCTCTCCGGATGGATGATTATGAAGCAATATAACACTTGCTGCCAATCTTCGGATTGCCGGTTCAAACACTTCACGCGGATGTACAACACTCATATCAAGTGAGCCAATAGATACCACTTCCTGATCTAAAACTACATTGCGCGCATCAAGGTATATTGCTATAAAGTGCTCTTTCTTTTGTCGGCCTAAATACTTAAATTGTTGCCAAATAACAGTTGGAGAATCAATCGATCCATGCTGTGGTTTGTAACTTATTCTACGAAATAATTCAAATCCTGCCAACAAACGCGCTCCCTTTATCCAACCAATTCCACTAATTTTACTAAGTTGAGATATTGATACCTTCAGTAGGTTTTGATCACTAAATTGTTTTAGAACTTTTTTTGAAATTTGTAAAACATTCTCTCCTTTTCGACCGCTTCCAAATATCAATGCCAATAATTCAGCGTTATTCAGTTTATCCATACCATAACGTTGTAATTTTTCCCTTGGCTGTTCAATTTTTTCCATCTCTCCAATTTTCATAGATTTGTTTTATTTGTCATTTTTCTTTTTCCTCTTTAGCTTCCTTTAATATACGCCCCATCGATTTCACAATCAACGGTTTATAATCCTCATTTATATTAAAATAGAGCGTCATAATAAGATAATAACGAAGATATACCAACGAATAATCAATCTACAAAGTATGTAATTTTTTTACATTTTTCCTGACTACTATCTACTAACTACTTTTTTATTATCCCAATTTCCCTCATCCACCCCTTAATATCCCCCTTAATTAATTATTAACCCCTCATTCCCTTAATCATTCGCATATTCGCAGCATCCGCATCAGGCACCAGTCGGCGCCTGACTCTGTTGTTTTGTTTTATTCGTATCACATCTCTAACTACTATTTCAACCACTCAACATAATCACAACCGGTTGCAGTGCGACTATCCGCATCCCATCCACTGGTTGAACATTTTTTCATTTCTTTTCCGTTTGCAGTAGTTACCTTAACCAGTTTATTTCCACATTTTGGACAAATTTCATCAAGTGGTTCTGTCATTGCTTTCACCCACTCAAAATAATCACAACCACTGGCGGTTTTTGTCTTTGGATCCCAAACATTGGTCGAACATTTTTTCATTTTTTTGTTAAAACGCGTCATCACCATTAAAAGCGGTGCGCCGCATTTTGGACATTTTTCATCCAAAGTCACAGGTTCAACCGGCAACCACTTCACAAAATCACATCCATCGGTTTGCCGAGTTTCAACATTCCAAACACCGGTCGAGCATCTTTGCAACTTTTTTCCACTTTTGGTAACAATCACCTCACTTAATGCGGCGCCGCATTTCGGACATTTGTTTTCATCCTTTTTTTCATCCATAGCTATTATTTAAATTTATAAATTTCATTTAAGTATAATCAAATTAAATTGTAATTACAAAACTATACAAAAGCTGTTATTGTAAGTAACGAACAATTTGTATCAATTGATGAATCATTTGATCATTGATAATTGAAAATTGATTATTATTGTCCCTCATCGCCCCCAAACCCCTCATATTCCCCTTCTCTTTCATCTTCAACTGCTTTGTTTCAATTGATAATTGAAAATTGATCATTTTTTCCCTTCCCATCTTCCCCAAACTTTCCCCCATCTCCCTTATCCTCAACAGCGTTATTTTCATTGATAATTGATCATTGAAAATTGATTATTTTCTTCCCTAACATCTCCTTTAAATTCCTTTATACTCCTCATTATTTACACAGTCAACAGTCTATAGTCATCATTTACACCACATTAGAGCGTCAATAAAATGTATTTACGAAGATATAGCATGCTCGGAATATATTCTTAATCAACCCATACCAAACAATGTCATTGCGATCCCGACTAAGTCGAGAGAAACAATCCCGTTACCCATAAAATGTATTTTTTCCCTACATCCCTCAAATCCCACACATCCCTCACTTTCCCTGCGTTGGTTGCTGCGACTGCGCTTGAGCTGCTCTGTTTTCTGCCGCGCTAGGAAACCCTGGTATTGGTCTAAAAATAGGAGTATTCCCACGAACCATTCTTTTAATATTTGTTGGTATTGCTCTTATAAACCGCTTTAAAGCGTTTCCAAATTTCGGATCTGCAACTACATCAAGTATACTTTCTTCAGGTGCTGTAGAAGCTTCATTCATACTTCCACTATCACCTTCAGTTTTTGGGGGTGAATCAGCAACTACATCAGTCACCACTTTTGCACTAAATTCTTCTGGTAAAGTAAATCTTTCTTCTTTCTTCGCAGCAAATTCACGAACAGCCTCTGCAAAACCTTCGAGTCTTTGAATACTATCAACAAGTGTTTGATCCAATAAGACTCGAACCATTTTTTCAACAAAAGCGTTAGAAGTCCCTGTTTCTTTTCCAACATCTTTTGCTTCGAGCGTTGCTGTGGCTCCCTGAACTCCCTCCGCTTTTGCAGCTACATCCGGAGGCAAAATTGTTTCATTTAATACTATATCTACTATATAAATATATAAATATTAATACTATAAAATTAGCATATATATAGGAATTTCAACCAGAAATGAAATTATAGACTTTCCTACCAACTCCGTCGACCTCGTAGGTCAACCATCATCAACCATCAACCATTTCTAATAAGGAATCTCAATAATTATGTCTCTGCAGTTCAAAAAGGAGGTTCTTTTTTAAATCTTTAATAATCACCCAGAAATTTTTTGGTAAAAATTCTTTCAATTCAATAAAACCGCTTTTTTGTAATTCAATAATTCTCATCACTTCTTTTTTCTTATCATGAAGAATTGGAAGTTGTACGTTTAAACGAAGGATAAAATAAAGATCAAAAAAATCACGGATTTTTCTTCTGGTTAAAAACGCCTCAATTTTTTCAGAAAATAATACTTTTTTTTCCAAAATTTGAAGAGGATATGCGGACATAAAATCAGAAACAATAATTATTGTTTCGCCTTTGATTTGGTTGTTTTTTCGTTTTGATGCTTGAATTTGAATTTCAATTGTTTCATTATAAACTCTTGCACTAATGATGCTGAAAAAACCACTGGTTGTTGTTTTTGATTCAATAATTTTCGTCTCAATCCCTTCTTTTTGAATGCTGATCAATACTTTTTCTAAAATGTTTTCAAAAACTGTAAAGCTCCCAGTGGCAGAAAAATCCAAATCTTCGGAAAAACGCGGTGATTGAAAAACAATTCGCAGTGCTGTTCCCCCTTTAAAGAAAAACTTCTCGCTTTGTTTAATTTGATAAAAGTAGGAAAGAAAAAGATTTTGATAATATTCCCGCAAAGTATTGCGGAAAGTGGTTTGGTTTTTAGTTGTTAATCGAATTAATAATTCACGATCAATCATAGTTGAGGTAAATATTTTTTAATAAAATTTATTATCTTTTTATTGTTAAATAACTTCAAATATTTTTTCACTTTTTTTAAGTCAACGTTTTTTAATTCCAAACGAGAATTCCATTCTTTAATTTTTCCCAAATAGATAAAATAGCAATAATCAGCCAAAGCTTTTTCAGGGGTGGCAATTAATATCTGCTCATTTTCAATTGTCTTGATAATATATCCTGCATATGCTTCTTTCTTAATGCTTCGATAAATATAGTTAGTATTTTGCATGTTCCACTCGCGGCTGGCTTTGCTGGTGGCAGAAATAATTGAATAAACGGTTTCCGGAATCAGATGGTAATAAGAAAGCGCTGTTTCAAAAGAAATATAAGAGGGTTTGTAGGCAAGATTGGCAATCAGATATGAACTGATGTTTGATTTATTAATTCCATACAAGCATTTTTTCAGTTTAAGAATTTTCCCTTTTTTACTATTGTAGGTAAGAAAACCATTGATCGCTCGATCGTTGGTATAAAAGAATAGCTTTAAATCTTGTGGCGTAAAAGTAGATTTTTTAATCTCTCCAAGCTTTTCTTGCAATTTATACAAATTCAGTTTAATCATAATAATATGATACAACTAAAATAGCCCTTTGTCAAATGAATTTGTTTTTTGTTTACCAAAACCGTCAACAACCTCATAAGATTTATATCATTGCGAGCGAACCAGGCGCCGAATGGTGCCTGAGAGCGTGGCAACCCCGTTACCAATTTAACCGACTTGGTTATTCATTGATAATTGATCATTTCTTTCCCCTATCTCTCTCTTCATTTATTCGCATATTCGTGGCATTCGCATAACGTCTGTTTTATTCGTATCATTTATCTTGCTATACTAAAGTCATGAGCAAGAAAGATAAGTTGTTGTTTTTCCTCAAACGCGTTGCGTTTTTATTATTTCTCCCCTCCCTCATTCTTAATTTATTTTTAGGTTACAAGATCCAATCTCAAAAAAAGGCAAACTTAGTTAAGGTAATTGGCGTGATTGACGGTGACACGGTTGTGTTGGAAAATAAAACCCGACTTCGATTACGTCAAATTGACGCACCGGAACTTGAATTTTGCGGTGGTCAAGAAGCAAAAAATTTACTCGTATCTCTTGTTGAAAAAAAATCTATTTCGATTGAAGAACAAATCCCTGATCAAACCGGTCGGGCAATGGCGTTTATTTATGTTGATAATTTATTTGTTAATCAGAAAATGTTGGAAAGCGGTTGGGCACGCTATCATTCCGACCAAACCTCAAAAACACCACTCCTAAAAAAATCTGCAGAAAATGCAAAAAAAAATAAACTGGGAATTTTCACTCAACTTTGTTTTCAAATGCAAAATTTAGATAATCCAAAATGTATAATTAAGGGTAATCTGGAAAATAAACGGACATCTGGAAGGAGGCTATATTATCTTCCAAACTGCGCCCAGTATAAATTCGTGCAAATTGAAAAAGATCTTGGAGAACAGTGGTTTTGCAGCGAAAAAGAAGCCTCTTCCGCGGGCTACATCAAAGCCGCAACGTGTAAGTAATAAAATGTCATTGCGAGGAGCGACTGAAAGGAGCGACGTGGCAATCCCGTTATGTTCCCACATCTCTCTCATATCCCCTATACCCCTAATCTCCCCCAAAACTCCTTACGTGATTACCTTTTCTTTTTCAATAATTTTCGATGGTAAATTACTTTTCCCAATCCAACTTTTAAATTTCTTCCTTCAAGCGCTTTTTGAATAAGTTTTTCCAGATCCTCTCGATAATCTTCTGTATCTGATTGATCAAAAAATGGAATCAGCTCCGGGGCTTCTTTTTTAAGGTATTGATAAAGTCTTGCTTTTGTTATGGGGCTCATGTTAATATGCTCAAACCAGACTTCGTTGACTCCAACTTCCTGAAGTTTGTCCAATAATTCATTAATCTTTTGCTCTGTGTTAATAAAGTAAGGAAGTATTGGTCCAATAAATGCATAGGTTGGAATTGCATTATCATGAAGCTCTTTTAATGCGTTAATTCTGGCAGTTATTGATGGAGCTTTGACTTCCAAAAAACGAGAAACCTTGTCATCAAGTGTTGTCACCGTGAAACCAACTGCAACTTTTTTTAATTTCTTTAATATATCAATATCTTTTGTGACCAAAGGAGATTTCGTCTGTATTCCAATTGATCCTTCATATCCAAAATCTGATAGCACCTCAAGACATTTGCGTGTAATTTGATATTTTACTTCCATTCCTACATAAGGATCTGTTACTGAACTAAAAAAAACTGAACCAAAGTTTTTGGTTTGAAATCTTTTTTCCAACCTAAGCAATTCTTCTTTTAATAATTCTGGCGCATTTATTTTAACATCAAGATATGTCCCCCATTCTTCACCCGGATGTTTCCATCTGGCAATTTGCGCCGCATAGCAATACATACAACCAAATAAACACCCGTTATATGGATTAATCACCCAATCAGAACCAGGTAGGCTTGTTTTTATCAAAATCGACTTTGCCTGGATTAGATTAATTTTGAGCGGAGTTGATTTTAATTTCATGAATTTATTATATCAAGGATAATAATCTTTGGTTCGATTCCACTGTCCTTGACATAAATTGTCATTGCGAGGCAGTCCCGACGTTTTAGTCGGGACAACGAAGTTATTATCCCGAGAGTAGTCGAGGGACAATCCCGTTACCAACAAAATATATTTTTTTCCCTCAAAACCCTCAAATCCCTCATATCCCCCTTAACTCTTATCTCTCCAATCTCAACCTAAACGCGAGAATATTTTTCACTTTTTCATCTGGATAAGCCCAGGCTTTTTCAAAAAGCTCATAAGCCACTTTTCTATTTTCAAAATAAGGCAAGCCGGGATCATGTAAAAATAAACTCTCGTCGTCATATCCTTTGATTAAAACAAAGTGCCCAACATATCCTTTCTTTTTGTTTAATGCTTGCGCGTTTATACAACATATAAGAAGATATCCTTTTTTAAGTAACGCAACAAGGTCTTGCTTGACAGGAATTCTATTCTGGATTATCACTTTTTCTTTGAACTCTTTAGCATATATAAGTTCTTGGTTAATGTTGCTATATTTGATTTGTTCAAGTCCTGCTTCTTGACCATAAAATGAAAGCAAATACTGTTCTTTTTCATTAACAAATCTTTTGTAATCAAATGTTTCGATATCGATTACCTCGACGCCTTTTTGTTGCATCCATAACACACCGGCCATTGGCCAAGTCCAAAGATCTTTTGCTTTTGCTGTCAATTTATCTAGTTCTTCCCACAAATAATTCTCTTTTGACCAATAATGTTTCGCAAGCATTTTTATACACGCCTGAAAACAATGCGTGTTGTCAGGTGTATTGTGGTAAAAAGGGATTGAAGTATTCATTATTTTGAGTTGTTTTTTAAACCTTCATCATCGTCAATAGCATTTTGAATTGTTTAGTGGCTTTTAATGCATGGGGTTGATTAGCTGGTAGATAAATCAGCTCTCCCTTTTTCACTTGATATTTTATTCCAGAAATTGTTATCTGCACCTCTCCATCAACCAGATAAACTAAAGCATCATATGGAGTTTTGTGCTCACTTAATCCTTGTCTTTGATCAAATGCAAAAAGCGTAACCGTACCCGATAGATTCTTAAGGATTTCTTTACTAACAACCGATCCTTCTTGATAATTTATGTGTTGATCAAGGGAAATATGAAGATTTTTTTGAGAATTTTTCATGTAATTATTTTACCACAATCAACTCTTGGTTCTAACCCCCAACCCCCCAATATCCCTCATCACCCCCTTTCTTCAATCGAAAGCAAAACGCCAAAATATCACTTATCTTTTCTCTTATTCTCTTTACTTCTTAGATGATATTTAATTCCCCGTCCGGAATATGGTTCATCTTCAAATCTGGCAATAATATGCAGATGCACGTGTTTCACTGTTTGTCCTGCAACCGCTCCAACATTCCATCCAATGTTATATCCTTGGGGATTAAACTTATTAAAGTATTTTTTTGCCTCTTGTAATGTTTGTTGTAAAACTTGCCATTCTTTTTCTGTGAACTTAAAGGGGGTTTCAATGTGTCTAAAAGGAATTATCAGTCCGGAATGTTGAAGAATAGTATCTTGGGCACTGCAAAAATAAAACAATGTATTTTGCAAATATATTTCGCTTTTAAGAAGTTGATTGTCTAAACAAAAAACGCATTTTTTCATGGTTTAATTATAACATCTAAAAAATTATGGAAAATTTTGTCACGGAACTGAACCCCTGTTTCTGTACCAGTTAGCAGTCTAGTTATTCTTCTTTTCTTTAAACGAAAACGCTTAATTTTTAATGTTTCAAGGCGCTCTTCAAAAACTCGTCCGGTGACATGTTTTCATGTGCGGAATGAATTCTTTTCAAATTGTAATACTTAATGGCTTTGGAAATCAATGCCTTAATTTCATCCTCTGATTCTGCCTCATTAAATACTTGTCTCCATTCAACTTTAAATCTCCCAAAGAATGATTCCATTTCCGGATTATCTCCCGGAGTACCAACTCGCGAATAAGAGATCCAAGCTTTAAAACCAATGACAATCTTTCCTACATATTTATAAGCTTTAAACACCGATCCTTGATCTTGCTCGTTATTTTTTTGCGGAGAGGGCGAGAGTCGAACTCGCAAGTCCTTTCGGACGCCAGTTTTCGAAACTGGTGCCTTACCATTCGGCACACCTCTCCTACAAAATTCTATTTTCAACTGATTTTAACTAGTTTTAACTAGTTTCAACCGATTTAACCGATTCAATTTAACCGATTCAACTGACTTGATTTATTTCCGTCTTCTGTTTTCCGACTTCTGTTTTCCGTTTTCCGATTTATCTGAATCAATTGATTCAAAGTTCTTATAAATTATTGAAAATTGAATATTGATAATTGTTTGATAATTGAACATTGATCATTGATCATTCTTCATTCATAATTCGTAATTCTTTTCCCTCCTCCTAAACCATAACTCCTAACTAATAACAATAATTATAACTTAACCGTCTTCCCTTTTATTTTAAGTATCGGTAGTTCTTCCTCCGTCGTTGTCAATATCGTCTGATATTTACCGATTAAATCCACCACCATTTTCCGGTTATGTCCGTCCAGTTCGGAAAAAATATCATCCAGTAAGATCAACGGTTTGCGTTTTTGTGATTCTTCGAAGTATCTGATTTCGTTATATTTCAACCAAAATAGCGCCAGTCTTTGTTCACTGCGTGATCCATAAATTT
>Ga0210057_1004194_pt1 | contig 19370 bp, 16 predicted proteins | sample CryGeyCG2114_010_2_FD_183968 | JGI IMG/M metagenome (GOLD analysis project Ga0210057, IMG submission 183968) | Groundwater microbial communities from aquifer - Crystal Geyser CG10_big_fil_rev_8/21/14_0.10 (SPAdes) (version 2) | ecosystem: Environmental > Aquatic > Deep subsurface > Groundwater ...
CTTTTTTCCGCGAAAATCCGGACGCCGACTTTTGAGACGAGCGGGTTTGCCCTGCCTTGCCGGCAGGCAGCTCGCCCAGCCCCGCCAATGGCGGGGCTGGGCGAGCGAATCATCTCGTCTCAAAAATCGGAGTTCGTGCCGTCAAATATTGGCTGCGGGGCTTGGATTCGAACCAAGATTCCTAGGTTCAGAGCCTAATGTGCTACCATTACACCACCCCGCAAGGTTTTCTCTTCATTATTTTACCTTTTTTCTGAAATTTGGCAAACAATTAAAAATCCGCCGGCATAATAGCGCTGGCGGATTTTAAAATAATAAATTACTGCTTTTCGTGTCTTCGCGAACGCTTTTGCTCATTTTCCGTTAAAAAGACCTTGCGCATCCTGATGCTTTTCGGCGTTACTTCCACCAATTCATCATCGCCGATATAATCCAACGCTTGTTCCAATGTTAAAATAATGGGCACTTCCAATTGATCTTGGCACGCTTTCTGTTTCACCCGAAAATTGGTTAATTGCCGCGTCCGACAAACATGAACGCGGATATCTCCGACCTTAGCGCTTTCACCCACCACCATTCCCTCATAAACCGGCACGCCTGACGCTAAAAATAATTTGCCGCGGCCTTGAGCCGTCACCAATCCGTAATTATTGGTTATGCCCGCTTCAGTTGCCACAATAGAGCCATGAGAAATCGCGCTAAGTTCTCCTTTATATTCCTCATATCCCAAAAAAATGCTGTTGATTATTCCGGTTCCCCGAGTGGCAGTTAAAAATTTTCCCCTGATGCCAATAAGCCCTCGAGTCGGCACCTTAAAATCCATTATTACCGCATCCTTGTCCGTGCGCATATCTTTCATCACTCCCAAACGCTGGCCCATCATTTCAATTGCCACGCCAGAATACGCTTGCGGCACTTCAACGGTTACTAATTCCATCGGCTCCATTTTTTTGCCGTCTTTTTCCTTAAAAATAACTTGCGGCTTGGAAACTTCTAGTTCATACCCCTCGCGCCGCATTTTTTCAATTAAAATAGCGAGGTGAAGTTCGCCGCGGCCGGAAACCGTCCAGCGATCCGTATTGCCCATAAATTCTACGGACAGAGCAATGTCGGTTTCTAATTCATGTTCCAACCGATCTCTTAAATTCCGCGAAGTGGTGTATTCGCCTTCTTGCCCCTTGAACGGCGAGGTGTTCACGCCAAAAACCATTTTAATTGTCGGCTCGTCAATGACGATTGTCGGCAAGGCAATCGGATTTTCCGCATCGGCAATTGTTTCGCCGATATTAATGTCAGGAATTCCGGCCACCGCTACGATATCGCCCGCGTTCGTCTCATCAACGTCAATTCTATTCAATCCGTCAAAAAGCATTACCGCATTAACCGAAGCGCTTTTTATTTCACCCAATCTCGTAATATGCGCCACTGACATTCCCTTTTTTAACTTGCCGGAATAAAGACGGCCAACCGCGATTTTCCCTTTGTAATTATCATAAGTAAGATTCACTATAAGCATCTGCAATGGTTGATTTACATCAATCACCGGCGCCGGAATATTTTTCACAATAGCCTCAAAAATCGGCTTGATATCTTTCATTGATTTTAAGTCCGGCGCATAACCGGCCTTGCCTTGATTAGCAGCGGTATAAACCACCGGAAAATCAATCTGCTCCTCGCTCGCCTCTAATTCAAAAAATAAATCGTAAGTGGCATTCAAAGCCCACTTGGGCCGCGCGTCCGGCTTATCGATTTTGCTGATAACTACCACGATTTTATGGCCGGCTTCAATGGCTTTACGCAAAACAAATTTAGTTTGCGGCATCGGCCCTTCTTGGGCGTCAACTAAAAGCAATACGCCGTCAACCATTCTCATAATCCGTTCCACTTCGCCGCCGAAATCGGCATGGCCAGGCGTATCAACAATGTTAATTTTAATGTCGCCGTATTTCACTGAAGCATTTTTGGAAAAAATCGTAATCCCTCTTTCTATTTCCAGCTCATTAGAATCCATAATCAATTCGCTCGGCGCGTCCAGTTTCATTTTAAAACTCGCTGATTGCTTTAATAAAGCATCAACCAAAGTGGTTTTGCCGTGATCAACGTGAGCAATAATAGCGATGTTTCGAAGTTCCATAAGATAAACAAAAACCCCCTGAGGAGAGGGTTTTTAGCCCTATAACAAAAATATTATATCCGCTCTGCTGATGTAATCTCGTTCGGTCGAAAAGCAAAAATATCAATTTCTGCTTTTCTTCCTCATTTCGATTATACAAAAAATAACAAAAAAATGCAAATTATACCTTCAAATATTTCCGCATTGCGATAAAACTTGAGAGAACGCCCAAAACAATGCCGATTAAACCCTGAAGGCCGAACAAAATGAGGAAATTCTGCCAAAAATACGAGGTGATGTTGAATTCCAAAACCAAAACCTTTAAATAAGGATTAACCAGGTAAACAAGCGGAATAAAAATAATCATCGTGAAAATGGCGGCGATGAGCCCGTGAATAACGCCCTCAACAATATACGGTCCCCGAATCAAAGAATTGGAAGCGCCGACCAGCCGCATAATCTCGATGGATTCACGGTTGGAATAAATCGCCAGACGAATGGTGTTGAATGCCACCATAAAAGCAACAATCGCCAAAACAACCGCCAGAATCAAACCGCCGGTCCGCAAAGTATTGATAATCCGGTTCAAACGGTCAATCACCAGTTGATTTTCGCTGTAATTGACTTTATCAATGATATCCTGCGGTGCTTCGGTCTCCAAAAAAGCGGCAATGCCGGCGTAACTCCGCGGGTTTTTGGCTTTGATGTTCAAAGAAGCCGATAAAGGATTAACTCCCAATTCCTCAAGCGATTGAAGGATGGTCGGATCATCTTTGTGTTTTTCTTTGAATTGCGCCAAGGCCTCATCGCGGGAAATATATTCCACGTTTTTCACTTCCGACAAATCTTCCAGCGATTTTTTGAGCGCTAAAATCTGATTTTCATCGGCCGAAGTCTTGAAATAAACGCTGATGTCAATTTTTTCCTGAAGCGCCGTTAAAGCCGTATTAGCCGCCGCTCCGAAAAGCGCTAAACTCGTACAAACCACCAGAACCAAAAGCATCACGGCAATGGTGGCGCTGGAAAGAAGGCCGTTTCTGATAAAATTTTGCACTCCATATTTGATGACTCGCGAAAGAAGAATAACCATAATAGTAAATTCAAAACTCAAAACTCAAAATTTCGGAAAGTTAACAACAATTTCTAAAAGAAATTGTTGTTAACTACATTAATTTTGCATTTTGAAATTTGCATTTTGCATTAGCTTAAAATGTACTTTCCCTCTTCTTCGTCTCGGATAATCCTGCCGCCTTCAATGCTGATAACCCTTTTTTCCAAAGAATCAACGACGTTTTTGTTGTGGGTCGCCAAAAGAACCGTTGTCCCCAACTCATTAATTTTTAAAAGCAACTTGATAATTTCGTTGGAATTAATCGGGTCAAGATTTCCGGTCGGCTCATCCGCCACCAAAACGTCCGGCTGATTAATCATCGCTCGGGCGATAGCCACTCTTTGTTTTTCGCCGCCGGAGAGTTCATGGGGAAAATTTAAAATTTTGTCTTTTAAGCCGACGAGGTCCAAAATTTGAGGGACAAACTCCTCAATTTCTTTCGGCAAACAGCCGGCCGCTTCCAAGGCGAAAGCCACATTTTCAAAAGCGTTCTTTTGCGGCAAAAGTTTAAAATCCTGAAAGACGATGCCGATTCGCCGGCGCAAATGCGGCAATTCTTTGGAAGTTAATTTATTGACTTCTTCCTTATCAAAGAAAATCCGACCCTTGGTCGGTTTTTCTTCTCCGATTAAAAGTTTAACCACAGTGGATTTACCGGCGCCGGAGCGGCCGACAAGCGTCGCAAACTCCCGCGGCATTACTTTAAAAGTGACGTTATCCAGCGCCACCGAATGACTGTTATAAATTTTGGAGACGTTTTGAAAGAAAATCATATTCTTAATTATTTTAACATTATCTTATTTCAATTTCAATCCCGCACCTTTTTAGGATAAAAGGCTGCGCTTAATTCTTCTTTTTAACTGGCTATAAACTTTGCCAAATTGCTTAAGTTTTTCTTCGCGGTCTTTAGCATCTCTTTCGTTGGCGCAGCCTTCTAGATAAACCAATTTCCAAGGTAAATATTTCTTAGTATATTTTGACAATCCTAAATTGTGCTCATTTAGTCTCTTAACCAAATTGACAGTATAGCCGATGTATAAGACGCCATACTTTTTACTTTTGATAATATAGACGTAATGCATAAAAAGAGATTAATCCTAAAAAGGTGCGGGATTCAACTCGGCTTCAATAAAATCGCCTATTTCGCCCTCAAAAACTTGGTCAATTTGATTTGTTTCCACGCCGGTGCGCAAATCTTTGACCAATTTATACGGATGGAGAACGTAATTTCTGATTTGATTGCCCCAGGACGGCTCAATTCTTTTCTTCAAAAATTCTTTTTCTTCGGTTTGTTGGCGTTTCAGATAATCGAATAGTTTCAATTTTAAAAGATGCAGGGCTTTTTCTCTGTTCTGCGCCTGCGACCGTTCGCTTTGGCAACTTACCGCCAATCCGGTCGGCAAATGAACGATTCTGACGGCAGTCTCCCTTTTGTTGACGTTTTGGCCGCCCGGGCCGGAAGAACGGAAAAAATCTGTTTTCAAATCCTTGTCCTCAATTTTGACATCTTTCAAATCAACGTCTTCAATGTCCGGAACAACTTCAACCAGCGTAAAAGAGGTATGCCGCAGTTTTTTCGCGTCAAAAGGCGAAACCCGGACCAGACGGTGAACGCCGCTTTCATTTTTCAAATATCCGTAAGCGTAAGGCGCTTCAATTTCAACGGTGATATTTTTTAATCCCCTTTCTCCACCGGCTTCATCGGAGCCGCCCGGTTCTTCGGAAAAATGCTGATGAAGAATTTTATAAGGCCATTTCACTTTCTCAAAATAATTGCCATACATCCGGAAAAGCATCTGGACAAAATCTTCGGCGTCGCGGCCGCCCTGTCCGGCGGAAATCGTCATCACCGCCTCGTTTTTGTCATAAGGACCGGAAAGTAAATTTTTAGTTTCTTCTTTTTTAATTTTATTTTCCAAAACTGCGATTTTTTCTTCCAGTTCAGCCGAGAGTTTTTCATCGGTTTTCGCAAGCGCTGACAATTCCTCAAGTTCGCTTATTTCTTTTCCAGCCACTTTCCAAAAATCAACTTCGTTTTTTAATTCTGCCAGTTCCCGACTGATTTTCGAAGCAGCTTCAGGCATACCCCAAAAATCAGGCCTTGCTGTTTCCTTTTCCAATTCTTTAATTTTTTTTTCTTTATTGGATAAGTCAAAGCCAGCCCGCTGCTCGGCGGGTCCGCTCTTTCAGATTGTTTAACCTTTCCGGGAAGTTATTCATCGAATTGCTTTAATTTTAGCACAAAATCAGATTTATGATAAATTTTGAGCCGGAGGCGAGATTCGAACTCGCGACTTGCTGTTTACGAAACAGCTACTCTACCACTGAGTTACCCCGGCGTGTTATAGCCAATAAACGACCTTCTTTAGCTCTTTTGCTCAAAGCTCTATCTTTTCTGCCGTTTCCCTTATTTAACCCAGCATATGTAGAAGTTAATGAGTCACAATTTGGACAAATTAAGCGAAGATTGCTTTCAATATTATTTCGCCAATTGCCATCGATATGGTCAGCAACCAATGGAACTTGTCCGGTCTTTGAATTAATCTTTGCCCATCCACATAAGCAACACTTATTCTCAAATTTTCTTCGTAAATAGCGCTTAATATAGCTTGAAACTATACCCAAACCCTGTAATCCATCCTCCTCTCCATCCTTCCATTTTTTAATATAAGACTGATACTGATATTCCATTTGACATGTATTGCTGCAATATTTATATCCCGCACGTGGTGTTTCTTTACCACAAAAAAGACATTTTTTTCTGGGTTTTTTAGGTATTGGCATACATTAAGTATACGAGATTTATCGACCCCCGTCAAGATTAGAAGGGGTTGTAAATTAAAGAAATTGTTCTACCGCTGAGCTACTCCGGCCTAAGAGCGGGATACGAGAATCGAACTCGCATCTCTTGCTTGGCCCCGCAACAATTTTGCTTATTGATGAGCGGGTAACGGGGATCGAACCCGTGTCTTATCCTTGGGAAGGATACATAATGCCACTATACGATACCCGCAAAATTGAACGGGGTCCTCGATTTTTTAGCTCCGACGTTGCGTCGGAGAAAAAATCGGGAGAAGGTCGCGCCCTGCCACTGTACTAATCCCGCGATTTCAAAAATTCAATAAAGCTTTAAACTTGTTCAAAAAAGATTCGAAAAAATTGGTCGGCTCGGTATTTTGAGAAATCGGCGTTGGGGTGGCTAATAATTCTCCCGGCATCACCATCGCCTCTTCCCCGGGTTTTTTCAAAATATACAAACGCCGGCCGAGTTTTTCCAAACTTTCCCGGTCTTTCAGATTGGCAATTTCCTCCCCTATCTCTTCATTTTCTTTTTCTAAGGCGGCTGTTTTGGCTTGAATATTATAGAATTTAGTCTCCAGATATTTCTTTATCAAAAAATGTTTATACAAGAAAACCAGCAGCGCAATCAGAACAATTATCAAAAGGCAAAATACCCATTTCGAATAGAATATCTTTTTTGTATTCATATTTCTTTTGCCTTTAACGATTTTATTAAAGCACGAAATTTCTACAATTTCAAAATCTCAAGATAAACTTTGGGGGGCACTTCCACCCGGCCCATTTTTTTCAACTTTTTCTTGCCTCTTTGCTGCTTCTTCCAAAGTTTCATTTTTCGGCTCCGGTCGCCGCCGTAAAGATAGCCGGTAACGTCTTTTTTCAAGGCGGGGATGTTTTCCCGGCAAATTATTCTTCCTTCAATCATGGCTTGAATCGCCACCTGAAAATTCTCCCTTGGCAAAAGTTCTTTTAATTTTTTGCTAATCAAACGACCGTCTTTTTCCGCCCGGCTTCGCGGCACAATTCTGGAAAACGCTTCAAATTTCTCGCCCGCCAACAAAAATTCCAAATTAACCAAATCAGCCGGCCGATAATCCGAAAACTCGTAATTCATCGAAGCATAACCACTCGAGACACTTTTGAGTTTGTCGTAAAAATCAGAAATTATATCCATCAGGGGTGCCTTAAATTTAATAATCATTAAATCGCCCAAATACTTGTTTTCCAAAAAAACCAAACGGTATAACTCCGTCAATTTCATAATCTCGCCCAAAAATTTTGCTGGCGTCAAAATTTCCAAATTAACCCACGGCTCGGAAATGGCGGAAATTTTTTCCACTGGCGGCAAATCCATCGCCCGAAAAATCTCCACTTCGCCGCCATCTTTTAAACGAACCTTGAAACTGACTGACGGCGTAGTTAAAACCGTTTCCAGATTATATTCCCGCGCCAATCTTTCTTTGACGATTTCCAAATGGAGCATTCCCAAAAACCCGAGAGAAAAACCGCGGCCCAAGGCCTGAAAAAATTCCGACTGGTAAAAAAGCGCCGCGTCGTTGAGTTTCAATTTCTGGATGGATTTTTTCAACAAATCAAAATCATCGGCTGACTCGGGATAAACGCTGGCGAAAACCATCGGTTTCGGTTCATGATAACCGGGCAAAGGCTGTATCTTAACCAATTCTTCATTTTGGATTTTGGATTTTGAATTTTGGATTTCCGCTATTGTATCTCCCACTCTTAATTTTTCCGGCTCCTTTATGCCGGTAACAACATAGCCGATTTCGCCGCTGGATAATTTTTCGGTTTTTACCAAATTCGGTTTGAAAATTCCGACTTCCTCTATTTCAAAAATTGTAGCGCTGGCCGCCAAACAAACTTTTTGTCCGGGCTTCGCCTCGCCGTCAACAATTCGAACATGGCTGACAATCCCGCGGTGAACGTCATAAAAAGAATCAAAAATTAAAGCCCGAAGCGGTTTATTCAAATTATTGGCAGGCGCCGGAACTTTTTTTACCACTTCTTCCAAAACCTCTGCCACACCTTCACCGGTTTTTGCGGAAATCTTGAAAATTTTATCTGGTTTTACCCCAGTTAAATCCTCAATCTCTTTTTCGGTATCAGCGATTCGCGCGTTAGCCAAATCGATTTTATTAATCACCGGAATAATCGTTAATTTCTGGTTTTTGGCTAATTTGTAATTCGCCAGCGTTTGGGCCTGAACCCCCTTGGTGGCGTCAACCAAAAGAATCGCTCCTTCCACGGCAGCCAAGGCGCGAGAAACTTCATAAGTAAAATCAACGTGGCCAGGAGTGTCGATTAAATTTAGAATGTAGAATGTAGAATCTAGAATATAGGACATCTGGACCGGCTGCATTTTTATCGTAATTCCCTTTTCCCTTTCCAAATCCATCTGGTCAAGATACTGTTCGCGCATCTTTCTTTTTTCAATTGTCTGGGTTAATTCCAAAAAGCGGTCAGCCAAAGTACTTTTACCATGGTCGATATGAGCAATGATTACGAAATTTCTGACGTTATTCATGGAAATTTTCTTCGGTTGTCAATGCTTTTTTGTTGAAACGCAAAAATTTCCTCAAATATTCCGTCTCCGGCGCTTTCATTGCCGCTAAAATCGCCAGATAAGAAACAAGTCCTAAAGAGGCGGCGATAACCGCCTGAATCAAAAGACCGACAACTTTATGAGTGTCCACAAAATAATCAAGAATCCGCAAATAGCCGACTATCGCCAAACCAGCCATAAAAGCCGCCAAGCCGATTCTTAAAAGCGCCGGGGTAATTTTTGTCTTCCCCAAAGAAATAAATTTTTTCTTCAAAAAGAACCAGAGCAATAAGAGATTAGAGTAACCGGCGATGACAAAAGCAATGGCTAACCCTCTTACTCCGAACGCTTCCGAAAGAATTAAACTTAAAACAACGTTTAAGGCGTTGGAAATGATGCCGGCCAAAAACGGCCGAATTGAATCCTTGACGCTAAAAAAGGCGCGCACCATAAAAGGCAACAGAGATTGCCCTATCATTCCGAAGGCAAAAATGCCGAGCATATCAATAACGGCGATTGTTTCGTCCCAGCCGAAACGGCCGTAACCCAAAGTCAAGCGCACAATCTGCGCCCTAAGCGCCAGATAAAAAACCGCTATCGGCACCATAAAAAACAAAATATTCTTGATGGTTTCTTTGAATGTTTTTAAAAACTCCTCGCGCTTGGCGCTTAATTGCGACAAAATCGGGAAAACGGAGATGGCGAAAGAAATGGCGAAAATGTTCTGCGGCAAACTCTGCAAATCGTTGGCGAAATTAAAAATCGCCAGCGAACCTTTCGCTAAAGTGGAGGCGACGATGGTAATGATTAAAAAATTAATTTGAATGGAAATTAGCCCGAGCGTCCGCGGCACCATCAAAGAAAAAATTTTCTTCAAATTCTCCGAACGAAAATCAGGAAGAAATTTGAAAGAAAAGCCTAAATTTTTCACGCTGGGCAATTGAACCAATAAATGAAGCAGGGCGCCGAAAACCACGCCCCAGGCCAAACCTTTCAAGCCCATGAACGGAACAAAAACCAAAATGCCGATAATAATGCCAAGATTGTAAAAAACCGGCGCGAGCGAAGTAATAAAAAATCTTTTAAAATTCTGCAGGATGCCGACGATGATATTGGAAATGCCCAATAAAACCGGCTGAATCATCATTATTCTGACCAAATCGGCAACGCTTTTTTGCGATTGAGAATCGAACCCCGGCACGATAAAACGAACCAAAAACGGAGCGAAAATCGCCACCAGCAACGCTCCGCCGGCCAAAACAAATGTCAAAGTCGTCAAAATATTATTGCTGAATTTCCAGGCTTCTTCCCGCGACTTAAAAAGTTTTTCGGCAAATAAAGGGATAAAACCGGCGGAAATCGCTCCGCTGATTAAAATAACATAAATAAAATCAGGAATTCTAAAGGCGGCGTAATAAATATCCAACTGGCGGCCGGCGCCGAAATGACCGGCTAAAAAAGCGTTTCTTAAAATCGCCAAAGCGCCGTTAACCAGGTAGAAAACAGCGATAACAAAAGCGCCACCGGCAATGCTTTTCGATTCATGATTAAGCAATTTTTTAATCATAGGGGTCGTTCTTATTTTATTTTAAATTAACCTTTTGAGCAAGAAAACAGCAACATAATTAAAACCCCGCCACTAATGGCGGGGTTGACACTTCAATAAGAATAAGCCGAATTCTGTTCTGGACGATCATCTATCTAGGTCCGACGTCGCCGTCGGACTCAGGCGGCCTACTTTTCTCATCCGCCAAGAGGCAGATGGTTTGGCCTTGCACCGGATAGGGTTTACCGCTCTGCTATATTGCTATAGCAGAGACGCCAGTTTGACTGGCGACTTTTCACCTTTTGCCGCCCGAAAGCGACTAGTATGGTCTCTGTGGCACTTTCCGTCCCGCCGATGAAAACGACAGGCGTTGCCGTTAGCAACTATCCGTCTCTCCGATTAAAAAATCGGAAGGGTGTTCGGACTTTCCTCCAAGCACATAACGCATTATGTGCCCGGCGATCGCCTACTTATTGAAGTGCTAACTTTATTATAAAAAAAAATCCGGAAAAAGCAAGTTTTTCGGATTTCTGTAAAATGAGGATTTTATATCAATCGCTCTTTGAAACTTTAAGAATTGCTTTCCCAAATTCGTCGGCAACTTGCGGACCATTGGCGGTAATAATCTTGCCATCTGTAACAACCGGTTTATTTTCATAAATTGCGCCTTCTTCTTTCAATAATTGAACTGTTTGGCGGTCTAAAGCACTGGACCAAACAGTTGCTTTTTTGCCTTCTAAAATGCCGGCTTTCGCCAGAATCGCCGGCGCAATGCAAATGGCGGCAATAATTTTATTTTTGGCGAAGGCTTCCTGGGCTAAATGATGAACGCGTTTATTATCAATGTGCTTTGCCGCTCCGGCTCCGCCGATAAAAACGATAATATCAAAATCGTCTATTTTGACTTCGTCAATAACCAAATCAATCTTTGCCTCTCCTCCCTCAACGCCGGAAGCTATGCCTGACTCAGTAGAAGTTGTTAGCACTTCAAAACCCTCGGCTTCCAAAACCGCCTTGGGTCGAAAGTATTCCTCGTCGCGGAAATCTTTATAAGCTACGACGAAAAGCGCTTTTTTAGAGGCCATATTTTATAATTGATTATCCTCGACCTTTGGTTCCTCCGGTTTTTTTTCTTCAGTGATTTTTTCGGCGGCTGCTTCGGTTTTTTCCTCTTTTTTTTCTTTTTCTTCTTTTTTGGCTTTTTTTATTTTAATGGCTCTCTTAGGACTTTCGATAATGCCCGCTCTGACTAATAAATTATAAACCGTGTCCGAGGGCTGGACTCCTTGGTTAAGCCAGTATTTTACTCTTTCGGTTTTAAAAGAAAATTTATTGGTTTTTGGGTTATAAAAACCGGTGTCTTCAACAAAACGGCCGTTCAATTTTGAACATTTCTCGCTGACTACTATGCGAAAACTGATTTGTTTCTTTTTGCCGATCGGTTTTAACCTTAAAACTAACATATGATAAAAAAATCAAAAATAAAAAGTCAAAAGTCAAAAGTCAAAATTTATTAATTAAATTATACACAAATAAAACAAGAAGTCAAAAGTTATTCCGGTACCTCTTCTAATTTCAAAGAAATTGCCTTGGAGACTCCCTCTTCGGCCAAACTGATTCCGTAAAGTACCTGCGCCACTTCCATGGTTGCCCGGTTATGGGTGATGATAACAAATTGGGTTTTGTCGACGAGTTCGGTTAAAATTTTGGCGAATTTCTGAGCGTTAACTTCATCTAAGGCAGCATCAATTTCATCAAGGACAATAAAAGGCGGCTCCATCACGGCGACAATGGCAAAAAGAGCGCTGATGGAAACAAGCGACCGCTCTCCGCCGGATAAAACATCCAGACTTTTAATCTTTTTTTTCGGCAAATCGATATAAAATTCGATACCCGGTTCAACTTCTTTTTCTTCTGGTTTTTCTTCGTTTAAATTATCAATGCTCGGCTTTTTTTCTTGCTCAACCTGTTCGGTGATTTCAGAAATTTTTTCTTCTTTTTTCTCCTTAATTTTTTTCGCCGGTTTGACCAAAAACAATCTGGCTTTCCCGCCGCCGAACATCAGACGGAAATACTTGTTGAATTCCTCATTAATGACTTTCAGATAAGAAGCAAATTGGATGTCAATCTTTTCCGTCAATTCCTCAATAATACTGCTTAGATTTTCTTCGGCCTTCTCTAAATCCATAAGTTCTCGGGACAAAAATTGGTGGCGTTCTTCGGTTTCTTTTGCCTCTTTTAAAAGAATTTCATCTACTTCGCCGATAGCCGCCAAATCATGACGCAGGCGCAAAATTTTCATTTCTAAATCATCAATACTTCCGCTGAAATCGGTTTGTCGCATTTCCTCTTCAATGTTCAAATCTTTCACTTTTTCAAAAGAAAAGGCGCCTGAATCCAATCCTCCCTCTTTCAATTTCAAGAGTAAATCTCCTTCGCGAAGATTCACTTTTTCCTTGGCTAAAAGCAATTCGTTCATTTTTTGATTTTGGGAGCCAATTTCAGAACGCTGCTTCTGAATGGCAATGAGAATTTGATGGGCGTCCGCGCCGGTCTGTTCGTCTTTTTTACGCAAATCGTCCATTTTTTGATTAAATTCTTTAATTTTTTCCTCCAGCGATTCAATTTTTTTAATTAAACTTTCGCGTTCTGATTCCAGTTTCTTCACCTCGTCATTGGTTTCGCTTGAGGATTCTTCTTTATTAAAAACAGCGTTGATTTTTTTGATGATGGCGTTTAACTCCCGACGAACAACCTCCAATTCGTCGATTGCCAAAATTTTATTCACCAGATCGCGAATGGATCTTAAGGTTCGCTCCAGCTCCTGAAAAGATGGTTCGAAGTCAGATTTCGGCAGAATTAATTTCTTCATTCCCTCAGTTCTCCCTTCAATCTGGCCCAACTCCCGCAAGATTCCGCCTTTTTCCTGTTCTAATTTCTCGATTTCAACCCGGAGATTTTTGAATTCCTGCGAAAAATCCGGCCGTTGTTTTTCTAATTTTCCAAATTCTTTCTCCAAATCCGCCAGAGATTTCTCTTCTTTCTCTAAAGATTCTTTTAAAATTTTGATTTTTTCCTCTGTTTCGCTTTTGCTTTTGTAAATTTCCTGAAATTTGACGTCAAAAAACAATTTTTCAAAAATTTGAAGATTATTAACAATCTCCTCGCGTCTTTCCCACTTGCCGACTTGACGTCTTAAAGACCGAAGATGCGGTTTCAATTCTTCAAGAAGCGCCCGGGTTTTATCCAAATTTTCTTCCGTGGAAACAAGTTTTCTCTTGGCTTCCTCTTTTTTTAGTTGAAATTCTCTTAAACCCAAACTTTCTTCTATCATCACGCGGCGTTCTTTCGGCGAAGCCTTCAAGATGGCATCGGCTGAACCCTGATTGACAATCGTCAAACCTTGACTGCCGATTTTAGCTTTGGCCAGCAACTCAACAATATCTTTTAATCGGACGCCGCCTTGATTAATAAAATATTCGGCTTCGCCGTCGCGGCTAATTTTGCGTGAGATGACTATTTCTTTAAAATCGATGGGTAAACTGCCGTCGGAATTATCCAAAAAAATAGAGGCGTGAGTCACTGACATTCTGGGACGGCTGGCTGTTCCGCTGAAAATTATTTCGTCCGAACGGGCAACGCGCAAACTTTTTAAATCTCTCTCGCCCAAAACCCAGCGAATCGCATCAACAATATTGGATTTGCCGCTGCCGTTGGGACCGACGATTGCCGTGATGTTGGCCGGAAAAGAAAAAATCGTTTTATTGGCAAACGATTTAAAACCTAAAATTTCCAAACTTTTTAACTTCATGCCAATGTCGTCTAAATTTTCGAGCGAGGTTCAATGCCGAGCGAAGAAAATTTAGCTACGACATAGAGCACCCAGCACATAAATTTAATAAAGCGTCCTTTATTAGTAAAGATGTCTGTTGTTGAATTGATTTGATTTTGATTGATGATTGTCTTCATAAATTTATGTGCTGGGTAAGGTTTGGCAGCTGAATTTTGTTTGCGCTACGCGTTCCAAAATTCAGGCCAAGCCCTTACCAGCCTTTTACTTCCAACGCTTTTCTGGCCGCTTCGATTTCCGCTATTTGTTTTGAAACCCCCTCTCCTTCCGCAATTAACTCTTCTCCTAAATAAACCGCCATTTTAAAATGCTTGTTGTGGTCCGGCCCCCATTCCTCGGTTGGTTTGTAAACCGGCATGAAGCCGATGAGAGCCTGGGCTTTTTCTTGAAAAAGACTTTTGGGGTCTTTAAATTTTTTCTCTTCAATGATGGAGGTAAGTTTTTCTTTAATTAATCGCTTTTCAATAAATTTTTTTGCTTTTGAATAACCCTGATCAAGATAAGTGGCGCCGATTAACGCCTCAAGGGTATTAGCTAAAATATAATTGCGGCCGCGACCGGTGTCTTTGGCCTCGCCCTTCGATAAAAGAATAAAATCATTAAAATCCAATTCCCGCGCCGCCTCCGAAAGAGTATCGGCGTTAACAAGGGAAGCTCTTAAGCTCGTCAAATAACCTTCTGATTCATTGGGAAATTCCTCAAAAAGATATTCGCTCACCACCAATTCCAAAACGGCGTCACCCAAAAATTCCAGACGCTCGTTATGCCCCAATCGCCAACTGGGGTTTTCGTTAGGATAAGAACGATGGGTGAAGGCCTGTTTTAATAAATCGATTTTCTTAAATTTTATTTCTAATTTTTCTTCCAGTTTAGAAAAATCTTTCATGAGATATTTTCCGTGAAATAAGCTTTGGGATTGTTTATGAGACAAACCATCACAAAGCTTAATTGCTTTCACGATTCGCTTTTAAAAATTATTGGTTTTTATCGCCGCTTTTTTCTTGGGATTGTTTCTCGCTTATTTGGCGAAAAACCGTCCCTAAAACGCCATTTACAAATTTTCCGGAAGAATCGCCGCCAAAACTTTTCGCCAATTCGATTGATTCATTAATCGCGACTTTCGGCGGAACTTCTTCGGGATTGCCAAAAATCAATTCTGAAAGTCCAATTCTTAAAATATTGCGGTCGATGATATTAATTTGGTCCAGGGGCCAGGCCGGCGCTGATTTTCGGATAATTTCATCAATTTCCGAAAGATGGTCAATTAAATTTTTGGCTATCCGATAAACAAAATCCGGCTCGTCAATTCCCTCGGCAAAACTCTTCATATTTCGGTCGATCACCGTCAATAAATCAACTTCTTCTCCTTTTTTTGTTTTATAAAAATCCCATTCATAAAGGGATTGCAGAAGAACGGAACGACAAAGATGACGAGTGGCCATATATATAAAAGAATTTAGAATCTAGAATGTAGAATTTAGAATTTTATTGGTATCGCAATTACTTCTTTAATTCTTTTTCTCGCGTTTTCTTTTCTTTTTTAGAAAGTTTTGCCAAGACATCAACAATCTGGCGGCCTTTATAATAGCCGCAATTGGGGCAATATTCGTGAGTTTTTTTGGCGGCGCCGCATTTGGGACAAGCAATTAAATAGCTTTTTCCCAAAGATAAATGACTTCGGCGGCGGCCGACTTTACCGTGAGTATGATGTTTGACTGGTACGCCTCCCATGATATTTTATCTTTTCAGCGACTTAAATTAATTCTTATATTAACTAATCTAGTGGATTTTTACAAGCTCCCTACAAAAAATCCAAAATCCAAAGCATAAAATCCAAAACATTTTGAATTTAGAATTTAGAATTTTGGATTTGTTTTGTCATTGGGATTTTGAAATTTGGATTTATTATATTAAACCGACTTTCTCTTTGACTTCTTTTAGAGTTTTTTGGGCAATAACCCTGGCTTTTTTAGCGCCTGCCAGATAAATTTTCAGAACTTTCTCCTTGTTTTTCATTAATTCCTCTCTTTTCTGCCGCATCGACGCAAAATGATTGACAATGGCTTTGGCCAAATCATTTTTTAATTCATTGTATTTTAAGCCATCGAAATCTATTTCATCATTTCTGAAAAGCGCTTTGTACTTAGCCTGATTGAATTCTTTAAGTAAAATCAAAAGATTTTCAACGGCGGCCCGCATTTTTTTGAATTCTGGATGCTTAGCGCCATCTTTGCTCGGTTCAAAAACCAGTCCTCCTTTGAATAAATAAATTCTCTTGAAAAGATTGTTGGAAGCGGTGGTGGCGCCGCGGATTTTTTCAAAAACAACCCGCGGTTCGTCAAAAACGCCGATGTAAGAATTGGGGTCGCTTTTAGACATTTTTTCCAGAGGGTTTTTCAAACTCATTAATCTGGGCACGCGACTCAAATAAGGCAAGGGTTCCGGAAAAACTTCGCCGTATCTTTTATTAAATCGCCGGGCTGTTTCCCGCGCCAATTCCAAATGCTGAAGTTGATCTTCGCCCACCGGCACCTTATCGGCTTTATAAAGTAAAATATCGGCTGCCATCAAAGTCGGATAAGTGAAAAGGCCGGCATTGATATTTTCTTTCTGGCTCTTAGCCTTGTCTTTATATTGAGTCATTCTTTCCAGTTCTCCCATCGGCGTCAAACAATTGAAAATCCAAGCCAAATCCGTCACTTCCGGAATCTGGGACTGGATAAACAAAATGGATTTTTTGGGATCAAGCCCCAAAGTGATTAAGTCAACGGCTAACTGTTTAATTTGTTCCCTTTTTTCTTCGGCTGGCACCGGATTCTCCGTTAAAGAATGATAATCAGCAATAAAAAACAAGCGGGTATCGCGTTTGGATAAATCCTGCAAATCTACCAAATTTTTAATCGCTCCCAAATAATTGCCCAAATGGAGTTCGCCCGAAGGTTGAATCCCGCTAAGAATTCTCATAATTTTATATATTATATACGCTTCGCTATGTAATCTCGTTCGGATAAAATGATAAAACTGATGTTTTCTCATTTTCTCCTCACTTCGATTATATACGCTTCGCTTATGTAATGTCGCTCGGTCAGAAGCCAAAAATTTTATTTTTGTCTTCTTCCTTCGCTTCCATTATACCAAAATTTTTGCATTATCACAAATAAAAAACGGCCCCGCCAAGGGCGGGACCGTTTTTCATTACATTTCCACACAAACGGCAAAATCATCGGTCGGCGCCCGGTTTTTTTGTAGATAAATTCGCCGATTTTATCGCGCAAATTGTCCTTCACATAGGCCCAGTTTGTCGTGTGGTCTTTCGAAATGGTTTTTTTAATAATTTCTTTAACCAATTCGTTAATTTCCTTCATAAACCCTTTTGATTCTTTAATATAAACGAAACCGCTTGAATAAATCTCCGGCTCGCCCCGAATTTCGCCTTTTTCGCCGTCAATCACTCCGACAATCACCAGCATGCCATCTTTGGAAAGTTGACGCCTGTCTCTTAAAACCACTTCGCCGACATCGCCCACGCCCAGACCGTCGACCATAACATAACTGGCCGGCAGTTCCTCAGCCAGAAAACGAAGGGAATTTTTAGTCACCTCTACCACTTGGCCGTTGGCGGCGACAGCAATATTTTCTTTGGGGAAGCCCAATTGTTCGGCCAAATCGGCATGGGCTCGAAGCATCGAGTATTGGCCATGAATCGGCATAAAGAATTTTGGTCGAATCAGATTTAAAAGAAGTTTCAAATCTTCCTGCTGGGCATGACCGCCAGCGTGAATGTCCATCATTTTATAGTGAAAAACCCGGGCGCCCTGGCGATAAAAATTGTCTTTCAGGTTTTGGACGGTCCGTTCGTTGCCCGGCACGACTGACGAAGAAAAGATAATTGTATCGCCTTTTTCCACCCGAAAATATTTATGCTCCCGATTGACAATCCGCATCAAAACCGCTTTGTCTTCGCCTTGAGAGCCGGTGCAGATAATAGTCAGTTGTTTGCGATGCAACGCTTCGGATTCCTGAGGCGAAATTAAAGTGTTTTTATTGATTTTCAGATAACCCAAATTTCTGGCAATTTCCACAGTGCTTTTCATGCTGTAACCATCAATTACTACTCGACGATTAAATTTTTCCGACAGCCAAATCAGTTGTTGAATGCGGCTTAAAAGCGAAGCAAAAGTGGCGGCGATAATCCGGCCCGGCGCTTTTTCAAAAATTCTTTCCAGGTCTTCATAAATCGCTTTTTCGGAAATGGAATGCCCTGTCTCTTCGGCGCCGGTTGAATCAGCCATTAAAAGCAAAGTGCCCCTGGAAGCCAGTTTGGTGATTCGGCCCAAATCCGCCGGCGGATCGATAATCGGACTGAAATCAAATTTGAAATCAGGAATATAAAACACCATTCCCAACTCCGTTTCCACGCTAAAACCGAGCGAATCGGGAACGTTATGATTAACTCTGAAGGGATAAATTCTAAAATGACCTAAAGTAATCGCCTCTAATTTATTTTGGTCAATGGTCTCGATATTCATTCGCGGCTGATTGGGGAAATCTTCTTGGCGTTTTAAAATAATTGCCCGGGTCAACGGCGCGGTATAAATCGGCGGATTGCCGATTTTGGAAACAATATAGGGAATGGCGCCGATATGGTCATAATGGCCGTGGGTAATAAAAAGACCCAGGATTTTATTCCTGTTTTTTTCCAGGTAATCGACGTTGGGGATGATAAAATCGATTCCCGGCATATTCTCTTCAGGGAAGCGCAAACCGCAGTCAAAAACCAGAATCTGGTTTTTGTATTCCAAAAAGCTCAAATTGCGGCCGACCTCGCCCAAACCGCCCAAAACGCAAACTCTGAGGCGTTCTTTATCCTCCTTGAAAGATTTCGTTTTTTGATGGATTTTTTTTGGTATCATAATAATTTTTTTAATATCAATAGCAAAAAGCTATTGAGAAAGACCTTTTTAAATTTTTATTAAAATGCCGACGGGTGCCGGAGGAGGGATTCGAACCCTCAAGTCCCGCAACTGTCCGCGAGCCACAAGGCGAGCGGAAACAGTTGGCGAGGATCCCGTTTATCTCCGAATGAAGATTTAATAATACCTTCACCACGGACAGTACGGGATCCTCGCAAATCTTTTCTCGGACTTCGTCCTTCGGAGATTTGCGGGACCTTTCGGCATCCGCCTAAATTTTGTGCCGAGGGGGAGATTCGAACTCCCACAGGCTTTCGCCTATAGCGCCCTGAACGCTACGTGTCTACCAATTTCACCACCCCGGCAAATTTTAGCGGACGTGTTTACCAAATTTCACCACCCCGGCGTATTTAAATAAACAAATGGTCTGCCAACCTGCCCCGCAGTTCCGCCCTGAGCGGATACTGCGGGGTTTCAC
>Ga0210057_1004195_pt1 | contig 19369 bp, 20 predicted proteins | sample CryGeyCG2114_010_2_FD_183968 | JGI IMG/M metagenome (GOLD analysis project Ga0210057, IMG submission 183968) | Groundwater microbial communities from aquifer - Crystal Geyser CG10_big_fil_rev_8/21/14_0.10 (SPAdes) (version 2) | ecosystem: Environmental > Aquatic > Deep subsurface > Groundwater ...
ATAATATTGCAAAAAAGCGTTCAAAACGTGTAAAATTGTTCAAACCCTTTCTGTGCTCTGTTCTTGGCTAATGTTAGCCAAAATCACGATTTATGTTCTAGACTAGTCTAGAAGTTACGGTTTTGATAGAATTGACTAAAAGTGGTGGACCGTAGGAGACTCGAACTCCTGGCCTCTTCCATGCCATGGAAGCGCTCTACCAGCTGAGCTAACGGCCCATGTTCGCGCTTTAATCACAATTATCAGCGCAATCAATAAAAGCATTATATCTTATTTAAACAATTTTTAGAAGCTTTTGACAAAAAATTTACTCCAACCCAAACATCAGGTATACTATATAAATGTCATTAACGAAAAACATATATGTTTGATTCAAAAGATAAAGAAGCAGTAGGAGGATTTGAAATGAGAGAAGAAGACGCAGAAACCATTATTGGAGCGTCCGTAAAAGTGGATGGGGACTTTGTGAGCGAGGGTAATGTTCTGGTGCAAGGAATTGTAAATGGAAGCTTAAAAACAAAAGGAAATCTTCGCGTGGATGAGGGCGCGAAAATAAAAGCAAATGTTGATGCCACGAACGCGCAAGTAAGCGGAGAGATTCAAGGCAATATTACGGTAAAAGACAGTTTAGACCTTGGCAGTTCAGCAAAGGTTGCTGGAGATATAATTACTAAAATTCTCTCTATTGAGCCAGGCGCTGTATTAAACGGCCATTGTAGCGTGTCCGCGATGAGTGAAGAATCAGAAGGCAATGATCAGCCATCTGAAATCCAAAAGCCAAACCAAAAAAACAAGAAATCTGTTTTAGATGAAAATCTTGACTAGCATATGTATGCCTACTTCATAGATGATTGGGTATATAATAATCATCACCGAAAATTGGATCGGTTGGATTTGGTCTTGACTCAAAAAGGCATACAAGGAAGAAAAATAAAGCTTAGCCGTTTGCATGATTTAGGAGGAAGCATTAAGGATTGCTTAAGCTCTGGCATTAAGACATTTGTGGCTGTTGGCAGTGACACCACAACAAGCAGGGTATTAAACAGCATGTTAAAAGATAATAATTTTTCTTTTTCATTTGCTTGTGTGCCTATTGATGAGCCACGCGCGATTGCGCGCGTTTTTGGTTATGGCTCAATGCTAGAAGCAGTGGATGCTTTGGCAGTACACAGGACAAGCAAGATTGATATCGGGCTTTTGAACAAACGGCATTATTTTGTTACTGCTGCTGTGTTTCCTAAAAAATGTTCTTTAGGATTTAAATCATATTCAATCAGCTCATTATATAGAAATCATCATATAAGCGTGTGCAATAGCAATATATATATGAATCATACAACTGATTATGCGCGCAATTTTGATATTACCGACGGAGTATTTGAAGCAGTTATAGCGCGAAGGCCTCAAGTATCTTTTTTTGATAAGATGCGCGGAAAAGGAAATGATTCTGTATATATTCCAGAAACCATGTTTCCGGTTAAGTCAATTATTATAAAATCAAAAGACAAGACATTAAGCGTGTTTGCTGACGCTGAAAAGCAGTTGACAAGCCCGATAAAAGTGGATATTCTGCCACAAATGCTAGAAGTAATTATTGGAAAAGATTTTTATGGCTCAAAACAACATTAATTCATTAGATGACTTGCGATTGTTTGCCAAGGATTTTTGCGCGCAATTAAAGCCAGGCACTGTAGTGGCTTTGGTCGGGCCTCTTGGCGCTGGAAAGACGACTTTGGTGCAAATGATCGCGCTTGAATTAGGGATTACAGCGCGCGTTACTAGCCCGACTTTTGCTTTAGTGAAAGAATATGAGGTGCCAAACAAAGCGCGCAAAATCAGTAGAATGTATCATATTGATTTATATCGCTTGGACAGGATTGATGATGATTTGGGATTTGAGGAATATTTCGCTGATATTGATTCTGTTGTATTTGTTGAATGGGCTGAAAAGGCAAAACATATTTTGCCAGCGAGCGCGGTGTGGCTGGAAATTTTGGTTAAGAATAATAGTAAAAACGGTGTCAGGAGTCGTTTTTTTGGGAACAAAAAAAACGACTCCTGACACCGTTTTTAATGTTGTTTTTTTATTGCCGCGCGATTGGCTGGGCTTGCAGATGGGGTTGGAGTTGGGATGGCTCTTTGTCAGCATCCGCGTTTTCTTGGTATTCACTGCTGTCTTGGACAATAATTTTATCTTTATCAATACTTATAACCTGCTCGCGCGAGATGAGCAGGTTTTTGCCGAACAAGTTTTTTATGCCGGTTGGCTTTACTTCATATTGGTAAATTGATTGGGAATCAATATCAATAATAATGCTTTCCAGTTTTCCTAGAGTTTGACCTGACTGGGTTTGGACTGGAAGATTTTTTAAATTTGTAAAATCTATTAACATATATTTGTATTAGTTTGACATTTTTGGCGCGCTATTATCGCTTGGAACAACATCAATAATATTGCTTCCAGATGATGGTGAAGATGGTGTATTTTTTTTGCGCAAAACAATAATTTGCTGAATCAATGTTGTTAAAGTATTCATTGTCCAGTAAAGCGTTAATCCGCCAGGAAGAGTTGCGCCGAACACTACTGTTATAACTGGAGCCATATACATCATTTGCTTGTTCATCATGCTGGTCATGCTTTCATCTTTGCTTCCTGGAACTTGGGGCTGTTTTTTGTGCGTGAGCATTCTAGTTTGCCAGAACTGTAGCGCTCCAGCGATTATTGCTAGATAAATGCTTGGGTTTTCAAGGTTTATAATGCCCAAAAACATTGTATTTACTGCTTCTGGGGCATGTATGAATGGGTATAGCTTGTCTAACGCGTCATTACTTAGCCCATCCCTTAATACGCGAAACATGGCAAATAAAAACGGAAGCTGGATAATAAGTGGCAAGCAGGACGAGAAAGGGCTTACTTTTTCTTTTTTGTAGAGCTGCATCAGCTCTTTGCCCATTGCTTCTTTATTGTCTTTGTATTTTTTGCGTAGCTCGTCAACTTTTGGCTGGATTTCTTGCAATGCTTTTTGGGATCTCAATGATTTGGCGCTCAATGGAAGCAGAATCAGTTTTATGATTATGGTTACAGCGATTATTGCCCATCCAAAATCATCTCCTGGAATTATATTATGCAACCAGATGAGCAGGTTTAAAATTGGCTGGTAAAATATTATAGTAAATGGGTTCATATTTGCTCAATTCCTCCGTTTGAAAATGGGTTGCATCTAATAACGCGTTTGATTGAATAGTACGCGCCTTTTAGTATACCAAATTTATTGATTGCTTCATAACTGTACTGAGAGCATGTTGGATGATATTTGCAAGCGCCATAAGGAAAAAACCCTTGAAGCAGGCCATGGTCAGGGGATAGTGTTTTTTGGTAAATTTTGATTAGCGCGAGTGCTATTTTTTTTATCATGATTAGATAAGCCGTGCTTTTTTGAAGAGTTGAATGGTTTTTTCTCGCAATGCGTCAAATGTTAAACTAAGCAATCCTTTTCTAGTGTTGATTAGGCCGTCAAATCCTGGCTGTATGGTTGGCAGAATTTCTTTTCGGATAATTTCTCTTAAACGTCTTTTGAGCTTATTGCGTTCAACTGCTTTTTTTGAGAGTTTTATTGATGTTACAACTGTAAAACGGGACACTTCTTTCATGTCATTACGAATGATGCGAAGCCCTAAATCAGGAACAAAAAAAGACCTCCCGCGCTTGATTACGCGTTCTATATCTTTGCGTTTTGCCAAGCGATTTCGTGCGTATAGCATACTGTTGCAATTTCCCTCCCTTGTATTCAGAGCTTGTCCCGAGGCCTGTCCCGAGTACCCCGGAGGGAATGTCCGAGGGAGGAGGGTTAGGGTGGGGTTCTTAGTCAATTATACTATACAGAAAGCTTTTTGCGCCCTTTTGCTCTGCGCCGCTTAAGCACATTGCGTCCACCCGGGCTTGCCATTCGCGCTTTGTATCCGTGCGTTCTGGCTCGCTTTTTTGTTTTTGGCTGGTATGTTCTCTTGGTTGACATATATGGATATAAACTACATATAGTATGGTATCATGTCAAGGGTTAAGAAGCAAGACAAATAAAAAAAGCAGCCCGCTGATTTGGCGGGCTGCAGAATTATGGAGAATTATTTACACCAGCGCGACATTTGATACTTTGTCGTTTGGCTCTTTTAGGCGCATGATGCGCACGCCTTGGGTGGCGCGGCCAAGCTTGGAAACTGATTTCATTGGAACGCGGATGGTCTGGCCTTTGCCGGAGATGGCAATGATGTCTGATTTGTCATCGTTCAAATTTTCTCCCACAGCCATAGATCCAATTACTTTGCCGGTTTTGGCAGTTACGTTCGCGGTTTTTATGCCAGATCCGCCTCTGGACTGGATTTTGTATTCTTTAATAGAGGTTTTTTTGCCATATCCGTTCGCGGTAATCACGAACAGTAATGTCTGGCTGGCTTTATCCGGATTTATAACATCCATGCCAACTACATTGTCCGCGTCTTTGAGCTTAATACCGCGCACGCCTGATGCAGCTCTGCCCATAGGCCGAACATTGTCCTCTTTAAACCTGATTGCTTGGCCATTATTAGAGATGAGCATAATTTCATTCTTTCCATTTGATGGCTTTACCCATTCAAGAGCATCTCCTGAGTGCAGTTTAATCGCAATCAAGCCGCTTCTGCGCACATTGGCAAAATCTTCTATAGGAACTTTTTTAATAGTGCCTGAGCGAGTTACCATAATCAAAAACTTTGAATCCTTTATATCATCCAATGATAGAACCGCGCCCACTTTTTCTTCGCCTGAGATTTGCAAAAAGTTCACTAAAGACGAGCCCTTGGCAGTGCGACTTGCGGCTGGCACATCATAGGCCTTAAGCTGAAACACTCTTCCTCGGTTTGTGAAGAATAAAATATCAGAATGAGTTGTTGTCGCAAAAAACATTTCAACAGCGTCTTCTTCTTTGGTAGTTAATCCTACAACTCCCTTGCCTCCTCGGATTTGGGTCTTAAACGTGTCCGGGGATAAGCGCTTGATATATCCGTCATGGGTTATGATAACAATAGCGCTTTCGTTTGGAATTAAATCCTCTTGCGAGAATGTGTCAACCGCGCCAGATATGATTTTTGTCCTTCTTTCATCCCCAAATTTTTCTTTTAATTCTTTGAGCTCGTTTTTTATTATTGAGAGCACTTTTTTTGAGCTGGAAAGAATACTTTCTAATTCTTTAATTAATGCTTTTTTCTCTTTAAGCTCGTCTTCCAATCTTTGACGCTCAAGATTAGCAAGCTGGCTTAAGCGCATGTCTAAAATCGCGTTGCTTTGAGCTTCAGTAAATTTGAATTTTTTAATCAAACCAATGCGAGCTTCGTCTCGGTCTTTTGATTTTTTGATTAGCGCGATTATTTTATCAATAATGCTTATTGCTTTAACTAAGCCCTCTAAAATGTGCGCGCGGTCTTTTGCTTTTTGCAGATCAAATTCAGTTCTGCGCTTTATAACTTCTTTGCGATGCTTTATGAATTCTTCAAATACGCTTTTTAAAGTGAGCACGCGCGGTTGAATTCCATCAACTAAGGCAAGCATGTTCACATGGAAAGTTGTCTGCAAATTAGTGAGTTTGAAAAGCCGGTTTAATATTTTTTGAGGATATGTGTCTTTTTTAAGCTCAACAACAACGCGAACTCCGTCTTTGTCGCTTTCATCCCTTAGATCTTTAATGCCATCTATTTTTTTGTCTTTTACCAGTTCCGCGATTTTAGCGACTAAGTCTGCTTTATTTACTTGATATGGCATTTCAGTCACGATAATGCGGTGCATTCCAGCTTTTATTTCTTCAATATCAGTAACCGCGCGCACAACTATTCCGCCTTTGCCTGTGGCGTATGCTTGTTTAATGTCTGCTTTGTTATATATGATTCCGCCAGTTGGAAAATCAGGGCCTTTTACGATTTTGATGAGCTCATTAATATCAATGTCTTCATTATCAATTACCGCGCTTACTCCGTCGCATAGTTCTGTTAAGTTGTGTGGCGGAATATTAGTTGCCATTCCAACCGCGATTCCAAGGGTTCCATTGAGCAGCAGATTTGGAAGTTTAGCCGGCAGAACGCGCGGCTCTTGGATAGTGCCATCATAGTTGTCTATAAAGTCAACAGTTTCTTTTTCAATATCAAAAAGCATTTCTTCGGAAACGCGGGAAAGCTTTGCTTCTGTGTTGTGGTTTATGAATCCATTCGCGACAAAAGAGTGGCAGGTATTTTTAACTCGTATTGAGTAAACTGTTTCTTTTATTTTTGGCTTTTCTATTGTTTTTATTTTGTTGAAGAAAAATTTGTTTTTCAGGATCCAGTCAATCATGAGCATGTCTCTGGAGTTCAAAATATTTTTTAATGCGTTATAATTTTTTTCCAGATTATTATATCTATCAAAATTGTGTTTTTTTATGAACTGAGTTGGATAGTTTTTTCTTAAATATTCGGTTATATGAGGAATCCAGTCGTTTTTACTCATTCGTTCTTTGTTCATGTTTTCTATGGATCCTAGTTTTTCTTTTTTCTCGCGCGAGAAAAATCCAATTTGCTTGTGGAAATTATAGATGCTGTCAGAGCCGGATATGATTAATTTATAGCATTGATTGCGCTTATCCTGATATGGCGCTGTTGTTGTTACTCCGAAATTCAGCAAAACTGTTTTAAGTTCTTTTATTAATTGTTCGCTTTTTGAGTTATATGTGAGTTCAATGGATTCGCCATTGTGCCTTTTTTCTTTTTTGGATATAACAGACCCGTCTCCCTCAAACAAGCTGATTAAAAATTGCCGAACGCAATCTTGGCGCGAAGCAAGCACAGAGAAGGGAATGGCTTTTTTATCTGATTTTTCTTTAGAAAGCCCGATCGCGTGCAGAAAATTGACTGCTTGCTGGTGGTATATATTTAACTCTTGGCAATTTCCTTTAATTTTTCTTTCATACAGCTTAATACCTGGAAATTCCTTTATTATAATATTTTTTACTTTGTCATAGAATCGCGCGTCTTGGTTATTGAAAGAGATTTGGCCACGGCTGAAGCTACCTTCTGCTGTGAGCGCGCCCAGTAAAAAAGCAAGGTCTTTATTCATTGCGCTTGGCAATCCTATTTTTTTCTGTTTTTTGCTTGGTTTGGCTTTATATGTTTTTAAACTGGCGTTTTGTTTTGAAAAAAGGCATGAGCTTCTATTAATCAGCGCGTAGTCATTTGTTGTAATATCTTCTAATAGCTTCCATGCAAAATCCGGCTGAGAGAATTCGTTCAATTTCCACACAAGAATAGGGTGATTATATGTTCCGCGAATGCCATATCCTTGTTCTGTTGTTATACGAATGACATTGTGTTTGCCTGAATTAAAAAATTTGTCCGCTTGTACTGCTTTTCCCTTGTAGTTAAGGACGCGTAGATTAATCGCGGTTTCTGTTTTTTTAGAAATGCTTTCAATCGGAACTATTCCTTTGTCAGTGAGCACTAAAGAATCTCCAGTTAAGCAATATCGCATAGCAGCCGCGCCATCTCCGTCCATTGAGCCAAAGTTTCCTTGGCCATGCACTAATGGCGCGCGCATGGAAAAATTTTGCGCCAGGCGCACTAAAGAATCATACACAGCACTGTCGCCATGAGGATGGTATTTTCCTAAAACCTCGCCGACCACGGTCGCGGATTTGCGGAATTTTCCGCCTGCCTTGAGCCCAATGGTCCACATAGCGTAGAGAATCCTGCGATGCACTGGCTTAAGCCCGTCGCGCACATCTGGCAGAGCGCGCGAAACTATTACGCTCATGGCATAATCCAAATATGATTGTTGCATTTCATCAACAATTGGCTGAAGCAGTATTTTGTCAGCGCCTTTGCTTTTGTCTTTTTCTTGGTCTGGCTTTTGTTCAGTTGAGTTTTCTTTCTTTGGCATAGATAGTTATCTTTGAATAGTGTCTCCAAATACTTTTTCTCTTAAATCATCAACATCAGCTTTTTCAGAGTTTTGTGGATCAGTTTTTACAAATATGGATAAGGATTCAATAATTTCATTTGCAAATGATTTGAATGTATTGCCATTGTCTTTGTTCTGCGCTCTAGTTGTTGGGAAAAACCAAATAGCCCAGGCAATAATAATTATTACCATGCTTACAGCAACGCCGATTGCGATGTGTTTTGATTCTTTTTGTTTCATACGTTTAAATTTATTATTTCCATTATTTCTTGGGGAAGATCTTTTTTCGTGATTTTTATCCGTTCTTGTTCGCTTGGGGATGATCCAATCTCTTTGAAGAATTTTTCTTTTTCATCATACTCGGTTTTGATTCCTTTTTGTTTGAAGTGCATTGGAATTACTATTCTGGGCTCTATTTGTTCAATAATCTGTTTAGCGCGTTTTGCGTCTAATACGCCTTTTCCGCCAACTGGAATTATAAGTATATCAGCGCCTTCAAATAGCTCTAATTGTTTTGGAGAGAGTTCCTGGTTCAAGTTTGCTAAATGCGCTATAGTAATGTTTTCAATTTTAAGCAGGGTCATGAGCGATTCTATTTTGCCTGAAGACGGGGTTTGGCTGGAATATATAAAAATGCCGCTTGCTTCGTATTCACCTACTGAATCCACGATAAAAAGCTTTTCTTCGCGTGGCTCTACATTGATTTTGTCATCAGGATTGCCTAATACAACGCAATCTGCTTTGAATCTGCTTGTTTTAATTTCACTTTTTTCGCCAGGCGGTGAAAGCAGGATTGTTGTTGAATTTGATTGTATTTTCGTGGCTGAAAGGCCTAAGAGTTCTATGATCATAATATAATATATAAGCAAAAAGTGCCGTTATGGACACTATTATATTACACTTTTTTGAGGTAAAAGTAAAGTGTTTTTGTAGTGTATTTTAGGTGTCTTTGACTGTTTCAAAACCAGCTGGCGCGCCTAAATCCACTTCTTGGGTTTCTGCTGGATTTGGCCTATTTTTGGCGTCCATTGGAAGCATTTTATTTTCTTGTTTGTTATCATCAGTCTGCTTTTGATGATTTGTTTTAGCTTTATTGCCAAGGTTTGCGCCTGATAATATTGCGTTTTGGCCTATTGCGCTTATTTGGGGCTTGTTTTGCGCTCCTTGAGTCATTGGGCTATATTGTTGGCGCAGTTTTTGTAGTATGATTAATTTTTCGTTTGGGTCTTGAGATGGCTCTGGATTATCTGTTTTAACTGCTTGTTCTTGGGAATACTCAAAAATGCCGCGCATGCGCGCTCTGGTGTTTTGGCTGGATCCTTTTTTAAGCTTATAACCCTGCGTTTCTGCTTCATTAAACAGGTCTTTTATTACTCGCTTTGCTTTTCTTGGGCTCATGTCTTTATTTGTCCCGCTTAAGTCAGAATTATTTTTTATGAGTTTTTTTAGGTCTGTTTGCCTAATTCCAGTTTGTTTTCCAAAGCTTTGTATTATTGTTTTGTTGTCTACTTTTGGCATGAGTTTATTATATCATGTTTATTTAATCCCAAGATACATATTAATGCCTTCCAAAATGCCTGATTTAAAAAGTTTTTCTGGCTTAGTTTCTTTTAGGTTTGCCCATTTAAATCCTTCGTGCTCTTTGCTTATAGCGATATCTCCGCTGATAAATTCAGCTTCAAAAAAGATATAAAGCACATGCAGATTTTTATTCTCGCTAGTCATGGATGCTGGAACAACGTGTCTTCCAAGAGCGATTGGCTTTGGATTGATTTTCATTTTTACATTTCCGATTTCTTCTTTTGCTTCGCGCTTTATTATATCTAAAAACGAAATATCAGATTCATCTTCATCAATCCTGCCTCCTGGAAGATCGTAAAACCCAGCATAGCTTCCTTTTGAGCATCCGTTTAATATCAATACTTCATTCTTATTGTTTTTAAGAATGATTTTAAGGGATATTTGATAAAAAGCTCTTTTTGGCATATATATGTTTATTCTAAAATTGGAGACGTTAACTCGAGATAATCCGAATGGGTAACGGCATAACGAAGAGATATCTTATGCAGAAGGAAGAGATTCCTCCACTGCGTTGATGAGTACATCAGCTTCGGTCGGAATGACAGTAATTTTATGATCCATTCTTTGGAATATCCTTTTTTAACCATATCTACCATAAATCATACACTAACCATGAAATACTTGCAAAAATCAGGGGTTTCATATATAATAAGCACTGTTATCTTATTATTAATTTTATCAGTAACTCCCTTGTTTCTTGCCTTTTTAAAGAAATAAAGGGGTACAATCTATACTATGACAACACATGATGCGCAAAATAGCGGCCAAGAAGCGGAAATAGACAGCATATCAGAGAAAAAAGAAGAAAAAGGACATAACGCAACCATTAGATATAGCCAAGGGTCAGGAGAAATGGATTCAGCCCTAAAAGCACATTCATCAATTAGCATGCCAAAGCAAGGCGAATTGCTTCAAGGCACTGTTTTGGATATTTCCAAAAACGGAATTATCGTTGATATTAATGGCACACTAACAGGATTAGTGCGCGGAAAAGAGCTGGACGATGAATCAGGCCAATACTCAAAATTGAACTTGGGAGAAAAAGTTGAAGCAACAGTTTTGGATCTTGAAAACGAGCAAGGCATTCTTGAATTATCATTTAGGCAGGCAGGACACCGCAAAGCATGGAATTATCTTTCTGAACTTTTATCAAGCGGAGAAGTTGTTGACGCTAAAATTATTGACGCGAACAAAGGCGGGCTTATGGTAAAGGTAGGAAATGTTGAAGGGTTTTTGCCAGTATCGCAATTAACAGTTGAGCATTATCCTAGAGTAGAAGGCGGAGACAAAAATCGGATTTTGGATCGGCTAAAAGCATACGCGAACGAATTGTTTAGAGTAAAAGTAATTACAGTCCGGGAAAAAGAAGAAAAACTTATTGTGTCTGAAAAAGCAGCTTGGGAAAAAGAACAGAACGCGCTTATGAGCCAGTACAAAGTCGGAGACACGGTGAAAGGAAGGGCAACTGGAGTTGTTGATTTCGGCGTGTTCGTGGAATTCGGAGACGGCTTAGAAGGGCTTATACATATTTCAGAATTAGCTTGGCAGAGAATTGATAATCCTTCTGATGTAATGAAAGTTGGAGACGAAATTGAAGCGAAAATTATTTCCATGGATGATGGCAGAGTTTCTTTGTCTAGAAAAAAATTAGTTGAAGACCCTTGGAAAAAAGCATCAGAAAAATATAAAGTCGGAGATGAAGTTGAAGGTATTGTTTTAAAGATAAATCCTTATGGAGCTTTTGTTGAATTAGATAAAGACATTCATGGCCTAGCTCACGTGTCTGAAGTAAACAAAGAAAGGGAAGCGGATTTGCGCGCTTTATTCAAAGTAGGAGAAAAAAGAAAATTCAAAATTTTATCCATAGAGCCAGCAGCTCATAGATTAGGTTTGGGAATTATATAATATTATGCGAAATATCGTAAAAAATTTCTTAGTATTTTTCTTGGTATTTTTAGTAATTGCCGGATTTTTGAGCGCGTTTTCAGATCCTTGGGAAAAGGTAGAAGAAGTTGGATTTGCTGAAGTTGTTTCTTTAATCAAGGAAGGCGAAATTAAAAGCATTGATGTTGAAGGAAGCGATTTATATTTAGTTTACACTGATGACTCGAAAAAAATGTCCAGAAAAGAAGAAGGCGAATCCTTGGCTGGCTTGCTCGCGTTTTATGGAGTAACTGACGAGCAAATACAAGTTATTGATATTGAATCAAAAAAGCCATCTGGATCACAAGCCTGGATCAGCGCTTTGGCTCCGTTCTTGATCCCTCTTTTGTTTATCGGATTTTTTATCTGGTTTATGATGCGTCAGGTTCAAGGCGCGAACAATCGGGCAATGATGTTCGGCAACAGCACTGCTAAAGAAGAAAAGCCGCCAAAAGAAGGCGAAAAAAAGAAGCAAACAACTTTTAATGATGTGGCTGGATCTATTGAAGCAAAGCGCGAGTTGGAAGAAGTTGTGGAGTTTTTGCGCTTGCCCCAGAAATTCCAAAAGCTTGGAGCAAGGATTCCAAAAGGAGTTTTGCTTGTTGGTCCTCCTGGAACTGGAAAAACTCTTTTAGCAAAAGCTGTTTCAGGCGAAGCAAAAGTTCCATTTTTTCATATGTCAGGATCGGAATTCGTGGAAATGTTTGTTGGAGTAGGAGCTTCAAGAGTGCGGGATTTGTTCAAGAGGGCTAAAAAGAGCGCGCCTGCTATTGTATTCATAGACGAGCTTGACGCTGTCGGCCGAAAAAGAGGTTCAGGCCTTGGCGGGTCCCACGATGAACGAGAACAGACATTGAATCAGATTCTAGTTGAAATGGACGGGTTTGACAGTGGCACAAATGTAATTATTATAGCTGCCACGAATCGGCCAGATGTTTTGGATCCAGCGCTTTTGCGGCCTGGCAGGTTTGATAGGAGAGTTACTATTGATTTACCAGATATTGCTGAGCGCGAATCAATTCTTAAATTGCATGCTATTGGAAAGCCTTTGGCAGATGATGTTAATTTACGCAGAATCGCGGAAAGGACACCTGGATTTTCAGGAGCTGATTTGTATAATCTTTTGAATGAGGCCGCGATTCTTACGGCGCGCAAAAATGAGAACCAAGTGTGCCAGGAATCAATTGCCGTGAGCATTGAAAAAGTTATGCTTGGTCCTGAGCGCAGGAGCCATGTTTTGAGCGAAAAAGAGAAAAAAATTACAGCGTATCATGAAGCAGGGCACGCGCTTTTAGCGCATATTCTGCCTGATGCTGATCCTGTTCACAAAGTTTCTATTATTTCGCGTGGCAGGGTTGGGGGATATACTTTAAGCTTGCCTTCGGAAGACAGGCAGTTTCATTCTCGCAAAGAATTTATTGCTGATCTTTCTGTTCTTCTTGCTGGGCACGCGGTTGAGCAAAAAATATTCGGAGATGTTACTACTGGCGCGTCTTCTGATTTGCGCAGAGCCACGAATTTAGCCCGGAAGATGGTGACTGAATATGGAATGAGTGAAAAACTTGGCGCTCGCACGTTCGGGGACAAGGAAGAATTGATATTTTTAGGAAAAGAATTTGGAGAGCAAAGGGATTACGGAGAAAAGTACGCGCAATTGATTGATGAAGAAATTTCTTTGCTTTTGAGCGAGGCAATAGAGCGCGCGAAAGAAATTTTACATGAGAATATGGAAAAGCTAGAGCGCATTGTGTGTGTTCTTCTTGAGAAAGAAACTATTGAAAAGAATGAATTTGAGGAGTTGATGGCGTAGTAGATTTGTCATTCTTAAGCCCGCGGATATCTGCGGGCTTTTGTTGTTTAACAAAATTTGGTATAATAATAGTAATAAAAATAAAATATGGAAATGGTTTCTTTGTACAGGGATATTATCAAGAAATCTCTGGCTATAACAAAAAAATACAAGCATCTTTGGTTTTTGGGCTTTTTAGCCGCATTGTTAGGCAATGGCGGAGAATTGGAGTTTGTCCTTGCCCAGTTTAATAAGCTTTCAAGCGGATCTTTAGGCATTGGCGAAGGAGTTATCGCGTCTTTTGGAACAGGCGGAAGCAATATCGTGAAATTGCTTGCTTCTCTTGCTTATTTAGCGCAGGATAATATCTTATTGATGATTGTGTTTGGCATTGTTTTGGCTTTAATGATTTGGCTTGCTATTAGCGCGCAAGGAGGGCTTGTGCGCGCGATTGCTGTTGTTGGAGGAACTGATTTTTCAGATCTAAAAGAGCATTTTTTCAAGGGCAATAAGTCGTTTTTATCTTTGCTTTCTATTGTGCTCGCGACTCGTGTTGGCGCTTTCTTTATCGCGGCAGTTGTTGGTATTCCTTTCGCGGCTTTGCTTATGTATTTTTTGGATCCTAGTGTTGCTGGCGTTTTAGTTGTATTTGCTTTTGGCGTGCCTTTGCTTATTATGGCGTCTTTAATCGCGAAATACGCGATTTGCTTTCATATGCTTGAGCAAAAGAAATGGAAAGCTGCTATTGTGTCCGCGCTTAAGCTGTTCCGGGATAATTGGCTTATTTCAATTGAGCTAGCTGTGATTTTGTTTGTGATTAATATTATTGCTGGGGCCGCGATTATTCTTTTGATTCTAATTATATCAATTCCATTTATTTTAATTGGCATGGTATTGCAGAATAATCATCAAGATGCCGCGATTGCGGTTTTGTGGGCTGGTGAAATTGCCGCGTTTATGGCTCTTGTTCTGTTTGGGAGCTGGCTTGCTACTTTCCAATACGCGTCTTGGACTGAATTATTCTTAAAAATCCGCAAGGGTGGGCATTTGAGCAAGATTGTACGGGTGTTGGAGAAGTGGCGGGAAAAGTATAGATGATTTTTGGCTGAAATAAGGTAAAATTTAGATACTTGACAGAAATATAAAAATATGCTATCATAATTATCTTAATCTCAAATTGGGATTAAGGTGTTTTTTCAAATCAAGGCGCGTATTTGTTGGTACAAGAATTGCTAGCGGATACGTGTCAAATATTAAGGAGGAGATTGTCATGGGTTATCAACTTACTGGCGATCAGTATAAAACAGCTTTGCGCCGGATTGGCGAGATTCAGCGCCAGTTAGGCCAGGCGACTGGATATCCGTACGATCCGAACGGCCTGCTGGGCTCGTTGCAGGCCATTAGCGAAGGACGATTCGCTGATGTAGCTCGGCCGCACGAAATCCTGCGCCTCATTTCAGGGGGGCATGATCTCATAATTCCGGCCACGGACGGATTGGAACTCATCAGTCAGGCCGAAGATGTTTTTACCGGCTGGATTGATTCGGATTTCGTCAATTGGGGCGCGAATGAGACGAGTAGTGCCACGCCTGACACTCCGGTGCAGGTGTGCGAATTGGCGCGAGATGCCATATTCGCGCAGATGCTTGATTCAATCTGCGCTGATCTGGAGCGGATTTGCTTGGCACAAAGTCAGATTATCGGCTTTGTGCGCAAGTACGCGGACTGGCTGCATCCGCGGGGATGGGCAACATTTTTCCCATTTAGCTCTAAAGGGAAGTTCTTTGTTGCCCTTGTCCGCACGGGTGATGACGGTCGTCTCCTTGTGCGTGTCTCTCGGCGCGAGCGCGGCGACATCTGGAGTGCCGAGTCTCGCGCTCGCATCGTCCTTCCACAACTGCGATTCTAGGACACTTGGTATTTTGTTCTAGAATCTTTGAACCTTTGTCCCTTGGACTCTTTGCAGTTCAAGGGACTTTTTTGTATAATAAAAGCGCGGTTCTGCAATACTCTGCGGTTACGGCTTCAGAGTCAAAGCCGTTGGAAATTTCAATCCGGAGTTTTGCCGGCTATGGCTAGCAAAAGAGCGATTGTGATTTTTAAGCCAAAAAACAGCCAGTTGGTGCAATATGCTCGCGGACTTTTATGTCCCAAATAAAATACAGCTAGTTCGCAATTTCGGCTGGCAGTGGCACGGATGGCATATTGCATATTTCTTTGTTGCCAATGTCAACACGGATGATGACGGTCGTCTCAATGTGAATGTCAATCGGCGCGAGAACGACAACATCTGGAATGCCGAGAATCGCAATCGCATCGTCCTTCCGAAACTTGCTGTTTCTCCTGCTTATTTAGCAGGAGTTTTCTTTTGCAGTCCTTTTTTCCATCCTCCAAGCATTCGCCCTGTTTCGTTTAATTGTTCTGACAAATTAATATACTTGTCTTGAGAAATACATTTATTTTCCCATGCAAGCTGGAGAAAAAGTTTTATGCCATCTAGTTTCGCGATAGCAATAGTAAGTTGTTCAATTTTTTTCTCTGGCGTCAGATACAGGGAAATAAAAATTGACTCAAGAAGCGCGAGAAAATAGTGTTCAATTTTTGCTCCAAGCGAATATCGGCGCACTCTTGGAAAGTCGTTTAATATATTGAACCAAAGCGAATATGCGTTTTTCGCTTTTACCAATATTGATGGTATTTGAGGGGGGGGGTAGCATATAATTAAGGTTTTAATAATGAAATACAGCAAGCAGTATAATGATATCATAACCGTTAAAAATTTGCTTCGCGCTTGGGAAGAATTTTTGCACGGCAAGCGCAAGAAAAAGGATGTTATATTGTTTCAAGCAAACTTGATGGATAATATCTTTGCGCTTTATGATGAATTAGTGGGTAAAATATATCGCCATGGTGGTTATAAATGTTTTAAGATTTCTGATCCAAAGCCAAGAATCATTCACAAAGCCAAAGTGCGGGACCGCCTGGTGCATCATTTGTTATATCAAGAATTATACCCATTTTTTGATAGGCAATTTATTTTTGGTTCGTATTCGTGCCGTTTAAATAAGGGAACGCATAGAGCAATGCGCGAATTCGTTAGAATAGAGCGAAAAGCATCGCAGAACAATACTCATAATTTTTAGAAGATAGATTGAGATTATCTTTACATCCGGACAAAGTTTTCATCAAGACATTTTCGTCTGGCGTTGATTTTCTTGGATGGGCGCATTTTCCTCATCATCGCGTTTTGAGGACAGCAACAAAAAAGAGAATGATGCGGCGCATCAAAAAGCATTCCGCAAAAGAAACATTGCAGTCGTATTTAGGCATGCTTAGGCATGGCAATGCTTTTGAATTGCAAAATCAGGCGGTAAGCCAGTATTTACTGAACAAAAACGCGTATAATCAATAATCATGCTTCCACATCTTCTGTGCATATTCTGTGGAACGCGTGTGCGTTCCTTTTTTTGTTGGCTTGGGGTAGTATTATAAAAAGGAAGCAGATGCTGAAACAAGTTCAGCATGACGAACTAATATGAAACTATCATGTACTCAAGAAAATTTGGCGCGCGCTTTGGCGCAGGTGTGCCCGGTCGCGACAAAGGGGGGTACGCTTCCGATTCTATCTAATATCCTTCTTGAAGCAAAAGAGGGTGCTTTGCGAATTAGCGCCACTAATCTTGAAATAGGAATTAGCGCGATAGTGCGTGGCAAGATTATAGAAGAAGGAACTTTTACTGTAAATGGCAGGTTGTTTTTTGATTATGTTAATTTACTTTCCTCTGACACTGTTTCTTTGGAACTGGAGGCAGATCATTTGCGCGCGAGATCTGGAAGATCCCAAACAAAGATTCATGGATTGGCTTCGGAAGAATTTCCAGTTATTCCGTCTATGGAAGCAAAGAATAGATATGCTTTGCCAGTTGCTGATTTTTCAGGGGCTTTGAGCCAAGTATTGTTTTCAGTGGCTTACAGCGATGCTAGGCCAGAGCTTTCTGGCGTACTTATGAAGTTTGATGAAAAAATTCTTACTTTGGCTGGTACTGATAGTTATCGATTGGCTGAAAGAAAAATCGAGCTAAAGCAGGCAGCTTCTCAATCTCATCAGATTATTGTTCCTTTGCGCACTGTGCAGGAACTGGCCCGCGTTTTAGGGCATGAAGAGGGAGAGATCGCGATTAGCGCGAATGAGAATCAGGTTTTGTTCAGTTTTGGAGAGGTTGAATTAACTTCGCGCGTTATTAGCGGGACTTTTCCTGATTACAAAGAAATTATTCCAAAAAACAGCACTACTCAAGTTGTGCTTGATAAGGATCCTTTGGTTCGCGCTATTAAATCAGCTTCTTTGTTCTGTAGGCAAGGGCTTAATCATGTGAGCTTTCAGTTTTCTCAGGATAAAATTTTGGTTTCAAGCTCTAGCTCCCAAGTCGGAGAAAATATGGTTGAGGTGCCAGCTAAGATTGAGGGCAAGGATGTTGATATTGTGTTTGATTATAGGTATGTGCTGGATGGCTTGCACGCTATCGCGGGAAGCGAGGTTTCTATTGAGCTTGAGGGCGCGAGCGCGCCTGGCGTGTTTTTGCCGAAAGAAAAGGATTCATATCTTTATCTTGTGATGCCGATTAAGCAATAGTCATGTGGCAGGCATTAGGGAATTTAATTCCACATTCAATTAAAAAGGCAGGCATTGCGCGCCAGGTATCTGACGCGCTTATTTGCGAGGAGTTTGATATTATAGCGCGTTCTGTTCTAGGTAAGACATCAGAGCATTGCCGGGCTGTGTATGTGAAAGATGGTATGCTTTGGGTGGCAGTTCTCTCGTCTCCTGTTTCCGGAGAATTAAAGCTTTATGAGCAGGATATTTTGCGTGCTTTGGCTGATAAGTTTGGAGAGGGCAGGATTACTGGTTTGCGGTTTATGACGTGAAGTGATATATTTTAACCATATGCTAGAAAGAGAAAAAACAATGACTGAACCGGATTTTACCGGGGAGCGGGCCAAAGAAATGCCGCGCAAATTTAATTTGAAAGAGCGCGCCCAAATCCAGAAAACGCTCATGGATCACGGGCTTGGAAAGGATCCAGAAAAGTGGGCTGATTCCTATGGGTATCTTTTTAGATCCATTGAGAAGCATAACAACCGATTGGCAGAGGACATTCTTGAGGCCGTAAACAACAATGACGAGGAGCGCAAGGATGAACTGGGAGAAACAGTCGCAAATGCGTTCAAGGCGGAGAACGCTGTTGCTAAAGAAATGGGCATTGATTCTGAAGAGTGGGTTGAAAAGCATGGGGCCACGTTTGGAAAAATTATTGATTTGCGGGAGTGGTGGCTTAAGCGCGCGGCCAGCCGGGAAGAAGGGGACGAACAAGTGATTCAAGATCGGCTTTTAGGGGATATTATTCAGGTTGCGGACATGACTTCTGCGGAGCTTTCTAAAGAGGAAGTTTTTGCGCTTTTGAATGAACCCGGGGATTCTAAAGTTGAATGGAAGCGAAAAGACAGGGAGAACGCGCTCAACGCGATTGAGAGTCGCGCGGCCAAGCTTGCTGTGGAGATTGAAAATGAGCGCCAGCAGTATGAGAAGACAATGCACATGAACAAGGATGAGGCACAAAGGGATCTTGAATATAAGGAGAGAAAATTAGGGGCGCAACGGCTTGTTCTGCGCTCTGCGTATTTTTCTTTGGAAGCGCCTCGCATTGCGGATTTGTTATTGGAGTATGCTCGCATGCTGTATGAAGGGAAACTTCAGTGGAGGGATATTAAAGAGCCGGATGAGGGCAGTATGCCTGATAAATCAGGTATAGATTGGTGGCATCAGCAAGAGGTGCAAGAACAGAAAAAGGCAGCTTGATTTTTGCTAATTTTAGCCAAATATACACATAAAATCCCTAATATTAGGGATTTTTAGAGTTTTTGATATTGACAGATATTTTTAGATATGCTATAATGGTAGCATACAGGATAGAAAAGCAGATATTAGGAAAAAACCGTAACCACTCACTAATACCCCAAAGCTTTCCCTAACTCTAGGAAAAACGTGTTAGGAAACCGTTTCCAGAACGTAAGGATGACCGAGGCATTAACCGCAAAGATGCGAGCCCCTTTTTCGGTTTGCG
>Ga0210057_1004196_pt1 | contig 19369 bp, 18 predicted proteins | sample CryGeyCG2114_010_2_FD_183968 | JGI IMG/M metagenome (GOLD analysis project Ga0210057, IMG submission 183968) | Groundwater microbial communities from aquifer - Crystal Geyser CG10_big_fil_rev_8/21/14_0.10 (SPAdes) (version 2) | ecosystem: Environmental > Aquatic > Deep subsurface > Groundwater ...
GTGCGCCGCGGGCTGTGTTCATTCCGGGAGAGACACTCCCAGCTCTTGGGCGATTTGCTCGATTAGGTCGAGCTGACCACTCACAAGCACTCGCTCGAGAGCCTTTTCTGTTATTTTCCCCCCCATATAGGTTGCGACTGCGCTTGCTGCCATGATCCCCAGATGAGGATGATTCAGCACTGCGTAGTACAGCCTGTGCTGTTCATGAGTGAACAGCAATTGTGGGGAAGTGTGAGGAACGCACATGATGGCCTCCATATTTGGTGCGAACCTCCCCATCAACTGTTTAGAATTATACCACATACATGAGTGGAATCAAGTTCGTGTATGAGGCCACCCATGTTTGCACTCCACGGGTAATGTCGACACCGGCAAGGATAGCATGAACTCCATCGGCGAGAGCTTGTTGCCGAAGGCGCAGTGCACGCGCTTCGTGTTGTACCAGAGGCTCCATGCGGCCAGTCCGCGATTGAACGCAGGAATATCAACAAGGAGCTCTCCACGATGATAGTTGGCGTATTCTTCTTGCACTGTCCGAGACCCCTTGACGCCTCGATTAATGCTGAATATCCGCATACTCCTTGGTGGCTAAGGAGTGCAATATGTATGTGGCCTTATGCAGTTTGGATATTGACCTTGGGGGTAAAAGGGGCTAGGATGGCTAACATAGGACTGGAGAAGGAGGAGCTCCCGCATGCGGGATTAAAACACCAGCTCGCCTGAGGTCGAATCGTGAGCACAAATAGTGTTTGCCTCCATCCTACCGTTTCCGCCTGCCCGTTCAGGGCTTGCCGGCATATTACCAAGCCATTGACGAAGTAGTATATACTATAGTACTTACTATAGTAAGTACTATGGTGGGCAAAGCGCCCCCGGTGGAAGACTGCTTTGCAGTGTTCGCCTTCGGCGAAATTTCACGGGGCATAATATTTTCTAAGCTCGCTTTGCTCACTAAGAAAAACTAATGTATGGCACGAACGAAAGAAGAAAAGAAGACGATACTTGATAAGGTGAAGACCGGCTTGGCGGCTCCGTCATCTGTGTTCGTTCACTTTAAGGGAGTGTCGGTTGGTGAAATCGGAGATGCGCGGAAAAAATTGCGCGATGAGGGTGTATCGTACTTTGTTGCGAAGAAGACACTTATCAAGCGCGCAATGCAAGACAGTGGGGTTGAAGGTGATGCACCTGATCTTGAGGGCGAGGTTGCTATTGCGTATAGTGCAGATGCAGACGGTGACCCGACGGCACCTGCGCGTATGGTGTACAACATTGGAAAAGAGCTCGGCGGTGAGCGATTCTCTATTCTCGCCGGTGTGTACGAGAAGGCGTTTTTGGATAAGGCGGGGATGACGGAGATTGCGACCATTCCGTCGGTTTTGGTATTGCGCGGCATGTTCGTGAATGTGATTAACTCGCCAATTCAGGGACTTGTTGTGGCACTTGGGCAGATTGCGGAGCGAAAAACCGGATAGGTTTTTCGCGTAGTCCAGCATCAAGTGAACTTAGGTTCGGTTTGGTGCTGTGGCAGAGAAGAAGGGGGCGTAATTACAAACTTGAGCAAAGCATCCCCAGTGAAATACTGCTTTGCAGTATTCGCCTCCGGCGAAATTTCACGGGGCATAAGGTTTTCTAAGCTCGCTTTGCTCACTAAGAAAAACTAATGTATGGCAGACAAAGAAACAAAAGACCTGCCTGCCGACTTGCCTGCGCGTAGCGCGCGAGCAGGAGAAACGGCGCAGGAGGTTCCCGCTGAAGAAGCTGCTCCACAGGCCGGGCACTCTGCGGTTGAAGAAGCACCTGCTGCTAGTCCCGCAGAAGGCGGGGAAGCTTCCGCGGATGATTCGTCAGCTGACGTAGAAGTGCCGAAGAAGTTTAAGGCACTTGTTGAGCAGGTTGAGAGTATGACTGTTCTTGAGCTTAACGAGCTCGTGAAGCTTCTTGAAAAGAAGTTTGGCGTTTCAGCGGCGGTCGTTGCTGTTGCTGGGCCTGCGGGGGAGGCAGGTGCTGTTGAGGAGAAGAGTGAGTTCACTGTTGAGCTTACTTCAATAGGCGACGCGAAAATTCAGGTGATCAAAGCTGTGAAGGAAGTGCTCGGCCTTGGCCTCAAGGAGGCGAAGGACTTGGTAGAGAGTGCGCCCGCGGTCTTGAAGGAAGGAGTGAAGAAGGCGGAGGCGGAAGAATGGCAACAGAAGATACAAGAGGCAGGCGGTACTGTTGAGCTTAAGTAATCTGAAAATTCCAGCGCGTGAGCCGGAGTCCAGCACTAAACGGATATCGAACCCGTTTTAGTGCTGCGAAAGATGCGTAAGAATGGAAAACAAAAATAGAGAAAGCGGGCGGAAAGGTTGAGCTCAAGTAGCAGAGCTTTGAGTGAAATCCCGCTTGCCCAGTTAGAAACGAAGTTTCTAACGGGGCAAGCCCCGAGGTATTGTTTGTGCTACAATCTTGCCACGTGTCCCGCTAGAGTGGACAGTGGTAGAATGGGAAATATGAAAATGGTCGGTATTACAACGGGAAGTAAGACACACGGAAAGGGGGTTTGTATGTCCGCTCTCCGTTTCTAAGTGGGATGGCAAAAAGAGAGGATTTTCTCGCTCAACTTTCAGGTTCGTCGGTTTTGGCGAAGGCACTGCGTTTTTTTGTTATGAATGGGACAGAGTGCTTTTGCGCGGAGGACATTTCAAGACTGACATCATTGCCGAGAGCGAGCGTGCGAAGGGAGACGGCATTTCTGTTTAAAATAGGTATCGTCAAGAAATGCTCTCTGGTGCGAGAAGAAACAAAAGGGTCGGGCAAAAGGCGCAAAACCAAAAAAGTAAGAATGCCCGGGTGGGCGTTAAATAAAAATTTTGAGCATCTGTCCGCGCTTAAGCTGTTCGTGCGCAGTGTATCGCCGGTACAAAGTGAAACGATTCCGGGCAAATTGCGGGGAATCGGCAAGCTGTCTCTTGTTGTTGCCTCAGGTTCGTTTGTTGGAGAGAGCGATGGCGGCCGCATAGACCTTCTTATTGTGGGGGATAAATTGGACGAAAGGCGCCTTAAAAAAGCACTTCATGATATAGAAGTGGATTTGGGGCAAGAAGTGAGGTACGCCGCATTTCCGACCGAGGAATTTCGTTATCGTCTTAATATATACGATAAATTGGTGCGGGATGTCTTTGACGAGGAGCATCAAGTGCTTTTTGACCGCTTAGGCCTTGTAAAATAGCCACTTTGCCACATATCCACAACTTCATCAACCCGCACCGATACGGGCTTTCATGAATGTTAAAATTAAGGCACGGTCGAAATTAATGCGCATTATTAGAAACATATGCCTAGGCACCAAGCACCACTTTTGGTTTGTAGAAGTGGCCTATTAATCAAAAGTGGTGCTCGGTAAACAAAAAATATGTTAGTACAGACATGGACGGAGGTTCTTCAAAGTTCCTTCCAAAATTTGTGGTTGGCAACCGTTCAATATGTTCCGTTTATTCTCGGGGCAATAATTTTCTTTGTCATCGGTTGGATAATCGGCGCCATCCTCGGTCGCATAGTGGCGCAAGTTGTGAGCGCTCTGCGAGTTGATAACGCACTAAGGAGCGCCGGGTTTGAAGAGGTCTTCAATAAAGCGGGCTTCAAGCTCAACACCGGGTACTTTCTGGGAGCGTTGGTGAAATGGTTCGTCATCATAGTATTCTTGGTTGCTTCTCTTGAGATACTCGGCCTCAATCAGGTGAGCTTCTTCCTGCAAGATGTCGTATTGTTGTACATTCCGCGCGTGATTGTTGCGGTATTGATTCTTCTGCTTGCCGCCGTGATAGCTGAAATCGCCAAGAACATTGTGGTTGGCTCGGCTAGGGCAACGGGAGCGGAATCTGCAAATCTTCTTGGCAGTGTAACGAAATGGGCGATCTGGGTGTTCGCAATTTTGACCGCCGTATCCCAGCTGGGAGTTGCGTCGGCATTTCTGCAGACACTATTCACTGGTGTCGTAGTGGCGCTGTCTCTTGGGTTTGGTTTGGCTTTCGGTCTTGGAGGAAAAGAAGCTGCAGCGGACTATATTGGGAAACTACGCAAGGAAATCTCAAAATAGAAACAGTAATTTATCTAGAAACCGCTCTGTGAGATATGGCATTTGCCCTGTTTCACAGAGCGGTTTCGGCGTATGAGATTTGACTTATACAAGCGACTTGCTTATACTGACCCATACGCAATTATGAGTATTAAAAAGCAGACAAAAGTGCGGTAATTGGTGGCCGGATTTTTCTAGCAACCAAGCCCGCATACAAGCGGCTTTTTTAGTGCCAAAATAGCGTTTTGTTCTTCGACAATTTAATATTGGAATCACAAAAAACGCCGCGCCTTCCTCAAAACATGTCTTTCCGGGGGGTGCGTGGCAAAAGCAATCAATCCCGTATAAATGAAATTATATCGGGATAATCAGAATAGCGGTTTCCAGATGTCTTAAGCGCAAGGTGCAGTTCATTAGAAATTGCCGCAGGCAATTTTGCTTTGTTCGAAGCGCCGCGTTTATTAGCTCCTCACCTGCCGACAGGCAGGGACGAGGAGCTGATATAGGAAAAATTCCTATATGTGCCCGCAGTGGCATACGAGACATTCTGGTAAGGGCGTATGGAGGATGCCTTGACTGAAGAAGGCGATGAAGGACGTGGTCTGGCTGCGATAAGCGTCGGGGAGATGCCAAACAATCTTCGATCCGACGATTTCCGAATGGGGAAACCCCCTCGTGCAAACCACGAGGACGTGCTTCGCACGGAATGTTTAATTATGAATTTTGAATTTCAATTGGATTCTTGAATTTGGGAATTATCTAATTGACTGGAAATTCGAAATTGCAAATTGAGAATTCCGTGCGGAGCGCGGGCGCACCCAGGGAAGTGAAACATCTCAGTACCTGGAGGAAAAGAAACTAATAAGTATTCCCTTAGTAGCGGCGAGCGAAACGGGAGAAGCCCAAACCCGCACACTAACTTTGGCATTGTGTTCTTGTTGCGAGTTCAGAATTATTTCGAGACGCTAATAGCGGCACGGAATATGAACACGTACGCAGGATTATAGAGAACACGATGCAACGATGCCAAAGTTAGTGTGCGGGGGTTGTAAGACAAAGATACTCCGTTTACGGAGAGGGAGTTACAAAATGGTTTGTTAGAAGAACCGGCTGGGAAGCCGGGCCCCAGGGGGTAATAGCCCCGTATTTTAAAACAAATCACCTTCTGCATCTTTGTTCTTGAGTATCTCGGGACACGAATAGCCCGGGTGAATCTGCCGGAACTAACCGGTAAGGCTAAATACTTCTTCAGATCGATAGTGAACAAGTACCGTGAGGGAAAGGTGAAAAGAACCCCGGTTAGGGGAGTGAAATAGACCTGAAACCGTACGCCTACAAGGAGTCAGAGCCGTGCACCATTTTGCATGGTATGCTGATCGCAATGTACTATGTGTATGTTCTTTTGAGTGAAACTCTCAAAGAGCATTACGTCGGATACAGTACCGATCTACGTTCTCGTGTCGCAACCCATAACAAAGGTGGGGTTGTTGCAACGAAGAACGGGCGACCATGGAAGCCTGTGTATTATGAAGCTTATTTGACTGAAGCACTTGCGCGTAAGCGAGGGCTTTCACTCAAAAGAAATCGTGGCAGAAGCTTACAGCTTTTGTATAAGCGAATCATGGAATCATAGTGTGCAAAATGGTGCACGGTCATGGCGTGCCTATTGAAGAATGAGCCAACGAGTTTATGCATGCTGCTGGCTAAGCCCTTTTCGGGTGGAGCCGCAGGGAAACCGAGCGTTAATAGCGCGACCAAATGTAGTATGCATAAGACCCGAAGCCAGGTGAGCTTGCCATGGGCAGGGTGAACGCTTGCGAAAGCAATCGGGAGGCCCGAACCGGTAGGTCGTATAACGCCTTCGGATGACCTGTGGTAAGGAGTGAAAAGCTAATCGAACTTGGTAATAGCTGGTTCTCTCCGAAACAGCTTTAGGGTTGGCGTCATGTGATTCTCATGGGGGTAGAGCACTGGAAGGTGTGAATAGGGCGAAAGCTCGTCACTCCTATCAAACTCCGAATACCATTGAGTACAGCATGGCAGTTAGACCACGGGGGCGAAGCTCCGTCGGTCGAAAGGGAAACAGCCCAGACCACCGGTTAAGGTCCCAAAATCTACGTTAAGTGCACTTAAGGAGGTGAAATTTCTCAGACAATGAGGAGGTTGGCTTAGAAGCAGCCATCCTTTAAAGAAAGCGTAACAGCTCACTCATTCAGAGATCTTGCGCCGCAGATGATCGGGGCTAAACGTAGTACCGAAACCGTGGATGCCACACCTTATTTATAAGGTGTGGCATGGTAGGAGAGTATTCGCAACCGCGATGAAGGCGAAGGGGCGACCCACGCTGGAGTGTTGCGAAGTAAGAATGTTGGCACGAGTAACCGCAAAGCAGGTGAGAGTCCTGCTCGCCGAAAGACCGAGGGTTCCTTCGCAATGTAGATCAGCGAAGGGTTAGCCGGGCCTAAGCCGATCCCGAAAGGGGGAGGTGATGGACATATGGTTAATATTCCATAGCCCGTGCATGGTGCGATGGGGGGACGGAGTGCTGTACTTCGAGCACATTATCGGATTTGTGTTCATTGCATGAGGGTGTCGCGTAGGTAAATCCGCGCGATATAGCTCGAGTGTCGTGATAACCGTGCGGCTTCGGCCAAGCGGGAATCGAAGGAGCGCGCTTCCAAGAAAAACCTCTAAGCTTCAACCATGTTCGGACCGTACCGCAAACCAACACAGGTGGTCAGGTCGAGTAGACCAAGGCGAACGAGTGATTGCTCCTCAAGGAACTCGGCAAAACAGCGACCGTAACTTCGGGATAAGGTCTCCCAGCACCACTTTTTGGTTTTAAGCTACAATGTAAACATGTTTAGTGTGTACGTACTTCAGCATACTGAAACGAAACAGTTTTACATTGACAGAACCAATGATTTAAGACGACGTTTGAAAGAGCATAATGCTTTACAGCAGAAGGCCACCAAACGTAACTCAGGTGGGTGGATATTGATTTACGCAGAGGCGTATCGATCGAATGATGGTGCCGTGAAGCTAGAGCTTCGATTAAAACAGCATGGTCGTTCTAAGCAAGAACTACTAAGACGAGCAGAATCGTCGCAAATCAATTGAAACCAAAAAGTGGTGCTGGGCGCAGCGAAAGATTCCCTGGCGACTGTTTACCAAAAACACAGCTCCCTGCGAACTCGTAAGAGGATGTATAGGGGGTGACGCCTGACCAATGCCGGAAGGTTAAGCACGGTTGGTGTCGTGCACCATTTTTCTGATAGCGATATTGGGCAAAGAATCTATGCTCACGTATCGAGAATAGATCGGAGAAATGGTGCACGATGCTGGACTGTGTATGCCCCGGTGAATGTCGGCCGTAACTATGAATCGTTGTAGTTACGTAAATTAAATTCTGCTATATGCGGGAAACTCTGGTTTGAGCGCGCACCTTAGTGTGCTCTAAAGTATCCGCTACTACTCGCCGCAAAGTCGTAGGTGGCAGTAACAAAGTATCGGTGCAGACAATCCGCAGGAAAGAGTATTGTGTGGTAATTACGAATCTAATGCGTGATTACAAATCAATCAATCAAAACCATGGCTACTACATCGCAGGTTTTGTGGACGGGGAGGGAAGTTTCAATATCTCTCTCAAGAAGCGAAAAGACTATGTAGGGCAATGGAAATTAGCTGCGTCGTTCAACGTGTCACAAAAAGATCGCGTCATACTCGCTTTTGTAAAACGAGTGATTGGATGTGGGACACTAAGAACGCGCAAAGACGGAGTGGTGTACTATGAAGTCACCAACGTCGTTTCGCTGTATGAAAATGTACTGCCGTTTTTCAAACGGTTCCGTTTTCTATCGGCGAATAAGAAACGCAACTTCGCTATTTTTGAGAAAATAGTGAAAAAGATGTATTTCAAGGAACACCTCACAAGAGAAGGTTTCCAAGAAATCGTCAAACTTCGCGAGGCGCTCAATCATGGTATTGGACGCAAACGAAAGTACACATTACAAAATGTACAACACACACAATAAAATCCTCACAGACTATACGCAGAACACCCATGTGCGCACGTGCAAGCTGACCGCGCACATATAGTGAAGAGATAGTCGGGCCCTTATAGCGATATAAGGTTGGCGAAACGCTTAATTGTTCGCCATATAAAACACAAGCAAACGGTCCTAAGGTTACGCCACGATTTGTCTATCATGTCAAATGGTGTCGTAAGGACTGGGACCGTTTAACAAAAAGCTGCCTCGCTCTGTAGTAATGCAGAGTAGGTCCTAAAACTTTTGGCTATATCGGTGAAAAGCTCACTTTGTGGGAACACACCGAGGGAAGTTGAGTGAAGACGAATCTTGAATTTTTAATTTCCAATTTCGATTGAAATTCTAATGGATTAATTTTGAAACATTTAAGTAATTTAAAATTGATTCAAAATTCTAAATTCAACATCTAAAATTCACTTTGACCCCGTAGAGACTACACGCCAAACATCCTACTTACTCTGGTAGGATGAAGATATAGTCCAACCGTATTCAGGGAAACGGAGAGCGTAATTCCTTGTCTGGTAAATTCAGACGTGCACGAATGGCGTAACGACTGGGGAACTGTCTCGAGGAGCAGCTCGGTGAAAATGCAATGGCGGTGAAGATGCCGCCTACCTGCAGCAAGACGGAAAGACCCCGGGAGCTTTACTACAGCTTGATATTGGGGGCATGTGTGCAATGCGTAGCATAGGTGGGAGACTTTGAAGTCCCGATTTTGGTCGGGATGGAGTCGTCAGTGAAATACCATCCTTTGCGTGTGTGTCTTCTAACCCGGGCGGCAAAACCGCTCGGGAACAGTATCTGGCGGGTAGTTTGAGTGGGGCGCTCTTCTCCTAAAAAGTAACGGAGAAGTCTATTAAGGTTCTCTAGGCGCGAATGGAAACCGTGCCGATAGTGTAATGGCATAAGAGAGCTTGACTGCGAGGCGTACATGCCGAGCAGGTGCGAAAGCAGAGCATAGTGATCCGACCATTCGCTTTAGATGCGGTGGGAGCTCAACGGATAAAAGTTACCCCGGGGATGAACCCATACCGTGCTTTGCACGGAGTAGGGTTTTGTTGTCCTCCCTTTGAGGAATCAAGGGAGAGTTCATATCCTTTTTGCGTTCTCGAAAGTTTCCGGGAGCGTACAGGAGATGGAGCCGTGAGAATCCGCTCACGGTAATAGCGGCTTATAACGGTGAAGCGGAAACCGGTCTTCCCAGCCCCACTTTTGCAAGTGGAGTGTTGGTGATTGAACGATACCAAATGCATGCATTTGGTTAATCGAAGTCACTTATGTTCGAAGTGCAAAAGTGGGGCTGGGTTTAGAGTTTCCGTAATACCGTGGGAAGTCGAGAGGTTGTTAATCTTCACGCATTATGAAATTAACAAAAAAGCAAACCGCAGTGCTTATCGGTACTGTTTTAGGCGATGCATTTTTACAGAAAACGGGAGAAAAAAATGCACGATTACGCTTTGAACATTCCGATACGCAAAAGCGGTACTTGTTTTGGAAGGCGGAAATATTCCCGCGCTTATTCCAAGGCAAGCCGACCTATATGACACGAGTACATCCAAAAACCGGAAGTACTTATGCCTATTGGAGAGCGCAATCAAACGCATCTCCGGAATTAGGCGCGTGGCGAAATGTGTTTTATCGAAACGGACAGAAAAAGATTCCTCACATACTTGGAGAAATCTTGACCGAACCGGTAGCATTCGCCGTGTGGTATATGGACGATGGATACTATTATGCTCGAGATAGGAACAGTTATCTATATCTCGGGCGCGTATCACGCAGAGAAGCGCAGACAGCACAGCGGGCGATACTGAATAATTTTAGTATCAGGGCGCGCGTCTACGATAAAAAAACGAAAGGTTTTGCACTGTATTTTTCAGTTGCAGAAACCAAAAAAATGCACAAACTTATTGGAACATTCATGCTTCCTGAGTTTGCTTATAAACTGCTTCCGGAATACCGTAAGCATATCTCAACCTCTTTGACCCCGTAACGACTCGTGCGCTCATTGCGCACGGAGTGTATATTCGCGACAACGAATATATGCTAATACGCCGACTCCTAACCCCGTCAAAAACGGGACGGATGATGATATAGTCTAATGAAAACAAAATCATTGAACAGGCTGGTACCGCCTAAGAGTCCAAATCGACGGCGGTGTTCGGCACCTTAACGAATCGGGGTGCTATGCGAGTAATCGCATAAGCCTGGCTGGTATAGTTTTGACCAATGAACCCAAACCATACCAGTAGAATCGTGGCTTATAACGGTGGAACCCATGTTAAAATTACAATGTGGGCAATACCGTGGGAAGTCTAACTCAATTACAGCGATCAATAATTACGGGGACTCTCTTGGGAGATGGACATCTCCGCATGGTTCCTGGAAGGAGAAATGCATTTCTTGAAGTTAATCATTCTTTTGCGCAAAAAGAATATGTTAACTGGAAGTATCAGATGCTCAAATCATTGTGTATGAGTGGTCCGGTCCTTCGCAAAGGAAATGGAAAACGTAAAGCATACCGCTTTACAACCAGGCAACACAAAGAGATATCGGAATATTTCGCCCAGTTTTACGGAACTGGGCAAAAGAAAATACCAAGGACTTTGGTATCTGATCCCGTAATACTAGCCGTATGGTTCATGGATGATGGAAGTCGATGTCGGGCGCAAGACGTGTACTTTAATACACAGCAATTTGATCTTGAAGATCAAACCACGTGCCTTTCTCTGCTTTCGTCTTTCGGAATAGACGCAAGTCTGAATAGGGATAAAGAGTATTGGAGGGTGAGGATAAAAACTTCTTCCATCCACAATCTTTTCTCTATCATTGCTCCTCATATTATTCCATCCATGGCATACAAATTGGGTTATGACCCTGTAGAGACTTGCTCCATACGGAGCGGAGTTGTTCAGAACATGAACAGCTAATACGCCGCCTCCTTTCAATTGATCGAAAGGATGAAGATATAGTCCGATCCTTCCGGTAACGGAAGAAAACATACGACAGCGATGTCGGCTCACCTTATCCTGGGGGTGGAGAAGCTCCCAAGGGTTTGGCTGTTCGCCAATTAAAAAGGTACGCGAGCTGGGTTCAGACCGTCGTGAGACAGGTTGGTCCTAATCTGCTGCAGGCGTTGATTCTTGAGAAGAGCTCCAGATAGTACGAGAGGACCTCTGGGGACTGACCTCTGGTCTGTCGGCTGTCACGCCAGTGGCACTGCCGAGTAGCTATGTCGGGAACGGATAAGAGCTGAAAGCATCTAAGCTCGAAGCCAACTTCAAGATCAGGAATCATTTAAGGCCCCTAGGAGATGACTAGGTTGATAGGCACCAGGTGGAAGTGCGGCAACGCATTGAGCCGAGGTGTACTAATTCGCCGACAGAATTGTCCGTAGGACACTACGGGCTCATATTTGCAGCGCTTCGAACAGTGCAAAATGCACTATCGCGTTTGGGGCATGTGGAAATCGCTATTCTGATTCTTTAATGTGATTCTCAATATTTGTTTTCTAAGTTGGGGGGGAAGTAGCTCAACGGGGAGCATCGGGCGCGGCGCAATGATTCTCCGCTGGCATTTTGCCGGCACGGGGAGGAGTGGCATGTCCGAGGGTGCGGGTTCAAGTCCCACCTCCTCCACCTTTCTTTTTTGCGAATTCAGCACCAGTTTGTAGGCAGTGTTCCTAGTGTCTCGTCGGAGAGGAAACACCCGTTCCCATTCCGAACACGGAAGTTAAGCTCTCTTGAGCCGATGGTAGTCGAAAGGCAAGAGTAGGTAGATGCTAGGAACAGTGTTTACAAATCCTGTGTTTGTAGAAAAAAGGCAAGTGCGGGAGCGCGTCCGCCTCGAAACCAAACCTCACCGCGCCGCTTTGTCGCGGCGCGGTTCTCTTGCTAAAATGTATATATGTCATGGGCATCCCGCCGTCGAACCTTTTATCTCTCAGGCGTCTTTTTCGTTTTTGCCATACCTCTAGCGATTGTTATCGGAGTTTGGTTGTACGAACCGGCGACTTGTTTTGACGGTACGCAGAACCAAACTGAAACCGCCATTGACAGAGGAGGTCCTTGCACTCTTCTTGACGAGAGATCCCTAACGCCGCATGCGGTTTTGTTCTCTCGCGCTTTTCCGTCGCGTCCGGGTTTTCACAACGCCGTCGCTTACATAGAGAACCCTAACGCGAACGCGGCGGTTCCGGCTATTCCGTATCGCTTTACATTGCATGACGAGAACGGGATTTTGGTCGCCGAGCGGGAGGGGGTCGCTTTCATAATGCCGAATGCGATAACTCCGATTTTTGAAGGAACTATTCCAACCGGAAACAGGGCCGTGGCCCGTACGTTTTTCGAATTCAGGGCTCCGCTGGTTTGGGAGCGTGCCGAAAGCTCCACCGATGATATTGAAGTGTCCGGCAGGGTAGTGTCTCGCACAGACGGCCGCGTAAGCGCCGCAGTTGAGAATACCGGAGTAGCCGACAAAGATAACATTTTGTTTGTAGCGGTTGTTTTCAATACTGCCGGCAATGCCTTCGCCGCCTCGCAAACGACCGTTGTGCGCCTATCTCCCGATCGGAAAGAAAACATCACTTTTTCATGGCCGCAGGGTTTGCCGGAGTCGGTTGCGCGCGTTGACATTTTGCCTGTGCTGAAACCCTCAATCCGCTAGGCGCATTGCTTTCACATGGAGTTAGTACGGCGGCACTCAAAATACGGCAGGGGGGCTCTTCTATCCGCCGTATCATACATTGACTTACCTCTTTTAGCCTCCGCGGTTTTCCAGGGGGGCTCTTCTATCCGCCGTATCATACATTGACTTACCTCTTTTAGCCTCCGCGGTTTTCATAGCGCTTGCCGGGCTGATAACCATGAATTCGTTCGCGGCCGAGAACCCGTTTTTTGAGAGGCAGATTATATGGCTTGTACTCGGCGTTATCGTTACCGTTGCCGCCAGCATGATAGATTACAGGTTTTTGAGGCGCACGTGGCCTATAATTATTCTCTTCGGGCTGACGGTTGCCGCCCTTTCTTTGATTTTTCTGTTTGGAGACGTGGTCAAGGGAGCGCAAAGCAGGTTTTATTTCGCCGGATTTGCTATTCAGCCGGCCGATCCGGCCAAACTTGTTCTTATAGCGATTTTGGCGAAATATTTTGCACGTCGGCATGTTGAGATAGCGAATGTGCGGCACGTCCTTGTGTCAGGCGCCTATACGCTGGCCCTTTTTGTGCTGGTCCTCTTACAGCCGGACTTCGGCTCGGCCATAATCGTCGCCCTTATCTGGTTCGGAATGACTCTTGTCGCGGGCATATCGCGCAGGCACATAATAGCCGTTTTGCTTATAGGCGTCGTCGCGGCCGGCGGTTTGTGGGCATATGTACTCGAGGATTACCAAAAAGCCCGCGTTATCACGTTTCTTAACCCCGTGGCCGACATACAGGGGGCGGGATACAACGCATACCAGTCCACCATAGCCGCCGGCTCGGGGGAGCTGTTCGGCAAAGGCATTGGATACGGGACGCAAAGCAAGCTGAAGTTTCTGCCGGAGTACGAAACAGATTTTATCTTTGCCGCGTTCGCGGAGGAATGGGGATTTTTCGGCGTACTTTTGCTATTCCTGCTGTTTGGAGTTTTGATGTGGCGCATATTGGCGCTCTCCGCGGCCGGCGGAAGCAATTTTGAGACGCTTTTTGCGGCGGGCTTCGCCATTATGATTATAAGCCATTTTGCCGTACATGTCGGAATCAACATCGGCCTTCTTCCCGTTACCGGCACCACTATTCCTTTTATGAGTTACGGCGGCTCGCATCTTATAACGGAATTTCTGGGGCTCGGAATTTTAATGGGAATGAGACGATACAGCCGTATCGCAATCGACGACTATAAAGAGGTGGAAATGGAGCATGTTTAGAACAATTTCGCCGGTCATTGCATAAGGTTGATAGTTACTACGGCGCTACTCGTCATTGGGGGACAATTGGGCAATTCAGCATTTTTCCGGGCACAAAGATACGGTTGAGACAATATATCCGTCATTGCGCCGGATTTGTACGGGCATGCCGGTTATTTCACACAAGGCGAAGTTTGTGTAAGATTGGGCTACGGGCCGCCGCCTCTTTACCATGCCGATGATTTCAAGAAAGGATTATATTACCCTGCTGGCGGTAGATGCGGTTTTGTTCGCTGTATCGCTGTGGGTAACTCTTGCGATAAGAAATTTGGCTTTCCCCGGTGCGGATGTTTTTCTTCTGCATCTCCGTCCATTTTCTCTTCTGTTCGCAGTATGGATAATCGTTTTCCTTTTTGCCGGCTTGTACGAGAGATATACTCGCTTTACCCGCGGCGAGCTTCCGGTCGTTATATTTTACGCGCAGGCAGTCAATATAGGAATCGCGGTTCTGTTCTTTTTCCTCGTGCCGTCGTTCGGTATCGCTCCGAAAACCATACTCGCGATATATCTGGTTGTATCCTCTGTCTTTATTTATTTATGGCGCGTTTATGCTTTCCCGTATGTTCGGCGAGGTCCCCAAAGCGGGGCTTTGCTGGTGGGGCGCGCGGATGTGATGGAAGAAATTGCGGTAGAAATAGAGAAGAACCCACAGCATGCTTTATCGGTTGCCGGCGTTATAGATACAAAGGGTCGCGATATGGCTGAAGTAATACAGGGTCTGTGCAGGGCAACGGACGGGGACGAGGTCTCGGTAGTTGTCGTAGACACAAGCGATCAATCAATGTCGGCGGTTTTACCTATTTTATATGATCGCGCGTTTCGCAAGGAGAAGTTCGCTCTGGCGGATGCTTTCTCGGCGTATGAAGATATATTTGACCGCTCTCCCCTAAAGTTGATGCGCTACGAACTTATCCTTGGGCATGTCAGCCGCGCTTCCATATACGATCGGGCAAAAAGACTTATTGATGCCATTTCCGGAGCAATCGGCGTCATTTTTACATTTCTTGTCGTGTATCCGTTGGTGGCGTTTGCGATAAAACTTGAAGACGGAGGCGAAGTTATGATAAAGACCGAACGCGTGGGGCAATATCAGCGTCCGATCAAACTTATAAAATTTCGAAGCATGAACGGGAACGACGAAGGCAAATATGTCAAAGGCAAGACGTCCCTTAAGGTTACCAAGACGGGGTGGATTATAAGAAAATTTCATATAGACGAATTTCCACAGTTCTGGAATTTGCTCAAGGGGGAAATATCGCTGGTTGGTCCCCGCCCCGAGATGCCCGCTTTGGCGGCTGAGTATGCGGCTCGCATACCGTATTACAATGCAAGGCATCTTATAAAGCCGGGGCTGACCGGATGGGCGCGCATACGGCACAAAGGAGATCCTCACCATGGGGCCGATGTGCACGAAACCAAGACGAAGCTTTCCTACGACTTATACTACCTGCGCCACCGTTCATTTTTGCTTGACGTTCACATAGTCGTGCAGACGGTCAAATTTCTGCTTACCGCAAGCGGACGAGGCACCGAGGCATTATTTAGAAAACGTAGCGCATGACGGCGGCTGTATGCTAGTTGACGGTAACAAAATAGCCGACGCGCTATACGGCGACATGCGAAAACAATTCGCTCTATTCGCCTCTCCCGCCAGGCTCGCGGTTGTCGTGTGCGACGCGTTTCCCGTAACCGAATCATTTGTGGCGGCAAAAAAACGCTCGGCCGAGCGCCTTGGCGTTGTTCTTGTGAGATACGGCGCGGACCCATCTTTGGACGGGAATGCTCTGTGCGCTCTAATCAAGGCATATGCCGAAGACGCCGATGGAGTGATTGTCCAGTTGCCGCTTCCCGCGAATATAAATATTGAAGAGGTGCTCGCGTGCATTCCGCCAGAAAAAGACGTGGACGGCATAGGGCTTTCAGAGGGGACAAAAGTTCTTCCGCCGGTTGCCCTCGCGGTCGAGGAAATTTTCAGAGTGTACGCGGTTGAAGTAAGGGGGAAAAATGCGGTCGTAATCGGGAGCGGGCGCTTGGTAGGTGTTCCTGTCGCCGGATTGTTGGAGCGAATGGGCGCAGATGTTACGGTCATCAAACGAGGGGATTCTCTTGAGGCACTGGGCGCGGCAGACATAATAGTGTCGGGAGCAGGCGAACCCGGCCTTGTAAAGCCGAACATGATAAAAAAGGGTGTCGTGCTTGTTGATGCCGGCACAAGCGAGTCCGGAGGAAAAATTGCCGGAGACGCCGACCCTGCATGCGCAAAGGTCGCCTCTCTATTCACGCCGGTTCCCGGCGGAGTGGGGCCGATTGCCGTTGCCATGATATTCAAAAATCTAATCAAACTTGTGGGACGATGAAAAGAGATTGTGAATTGCGCACAGGCCACAGATACGTATACTGCAGGCAATGATTCGCTATAGAATTTGGGCGGCCGCGATACTTCTCGTCGGATTCCTCGGCGTCTGGCTCTTGTACGCATCGCAAACGTCGGAAAGTGGGAGGCCGTTCAAATTGGGACTTGACCTGTCCGGCGGCACTCATCTGGTATATAGCGCGGACACGAGCGGCTTGCCTCCGGAGGACGTTAGGCCGTCAATGGCGGCATTGAGGGACACGATAGAAAGAAGGGTCAATCTCTTCGGAGTTGCCGAGCCGATAGTTCAGACGGAACGCGGAGGAGCTCTTGCCGGCAATCTTGAGGAGCGGCTCATTGTGGAATTGCCCGGTGTTACGGACACCGAAGAGGCGATACGTCTTATAGGAGAGACTCCCGTTCTTGATTTCCGTCTTTTAAGGGAAGGCGAAGTCGTTCCTATTGACTCCGACGCGGAGGCTATAGAGAGTGCTTTTGAGCCGACCGGACTTACCGGCAGATTTCTAGAGGGAGCGCGTCTTGAGTTTCAAGGGGCGCATCAGGGCGGGCTTTCAAACCAACCTGTCGTAGCCCTTTCTTTCAATGGCGAAGGCGCGCGCATGTTTGAGGAAATAACAACGCAAAATACGGGGCGGATTCTGGGGATTTTTCTTGACGGTCAGCCCATATCAACTCCGGTGATAAGTCAGCCGATATTGGGAGGGCGCGCCGTTATTACCGGCTCGTTTACTCCGGAAGAAGGGAGGGAGCTTGCCCGAGACCTCAACTTCGGGGCGCTTCCCGTTCCGATAGAGCTTATTTCAACGCAGACGATAGGAGCAACTTTGGGGGCGCGCGCCGTAGGAGAGGGACTTTCCGCCGGGTTGCTTGCGGCCGCTGTCGTGGCGGCATTTATGATTTTGTGGTATCGGCTTCCCGGTACCGTGGCCGTAATTTCTTTGACTTTTTACACGACGGCCATGCTTTTGTTGTTCCAATTCATACCCGTTACTCTGACAGCCGCCGGAATTGCAGGGTTTATTCTCTCGCTGGGTCTTGCGGTTGATGCAAATGTCTTGATATTTGAACGAATGAAGGAGGAGCTCAAGGCGGGCAAAACAACGCGGGAGGCGCTTTCGGAAGGATTTTCGCGTGCGTGGCCGTCAATTCGGGATGGTAACGCGTCCAGTGTCCTAACAGCCGTCATCTTGTTTTGGTTCGGCACTTCGCTGGTGGAAGGATTTGCGCTTGTGTTCGGTCTCGGCGTGATAATGTCAATGCTTACCGCCATAGCCATAAGCCGCTCTCTGCTTCTTGCGGTGAGCGGGGACAGGAGGAACCCCCTTGCAAAGTTTTTATTCGGAAGCGGTTTCAAAATTTAGCATGATTATAATAGCGTACAAAAAAGTCTTTTTCTTTGTTACGGGAGTAACCGTTGCACTTTCAATCGCGGCGATTGCCGCGTTCGGACTGAATTTCGGAGTTGATTTTACCGGCGGCACTTTGGTGGAAGTGCGTTACGAAGCAGAACGTCCTGCTCAAAATGTGGTCGCGGCGTCTCTTAGAAATGCGGGTATAGAAGATGCGAGCGTGCGTCCGTCCGATGATGACATTTACATAATAAGATCGGGTGTTTTGTCGGGCTTGGACATTCAAACACTTCCGGATGCCGTATCCGTCGGTGGAGAATATCCCGCCGAGATTGAAAGATTCACCGAGATAGGACCGACGATAGGGCAGGAGTTGAGGAACAAGGCGCTGGTTGCTCTTGTTCTGGTTGCGGTGGCGATAGTTCTATATATAGCTTTCACTTTCAGGCATGTTTCGAGGCCTGTGTCCTCTTGGGTTTATGGCGCCATAGCGGTTATCGCGCTCATTCATGACATTCTTGTTCCCGCGGGTTTGTTCGCGGTGCTGGGGCAGTTTTTTGGGGCGCAGGTTGATTCGCTCTTTGTTATGGCGCTTCTGGCGATTCTCGGTTACTCGGTCAATGACACTATTGTTGTATTTGACCGCGTACGCGAGAACTTGCGGGGGAACATAGAGCGCGGCAGGAAAGAAGAATTTTGCCTCACCGTCGGCCGCAGTTTAACCCAAACGATAGTGCGTTCGCTCAACACTTCCATAACCTCGCTCTTGGCCCTTTTGGCTCTCTTTTTTCTTGGTCCGAATGCGACGCAGGATTTTGCGCTGACCCTTATTGCGGGAGTGATTGCCGGCACCTACTCATCCATTGCTCTTGCCGCTCCTCTCTTGGTTGCCTACGAAAAGATGAGGTCCTGAGCGCCCGTTTACGGCTGTCAGGCGGCCGATATGCAAAACTAATATATAACCATATGGTTATATATCGCAGGTATCATGTTTTGGGAAACACGCGGCGGCCGCCGCTTGACTTTGCGTTTGCGGCAAGTAAGATTATCAAACCTTGGTCAAGCGTGGTTTTGTTTGCCGAGGCGAGCGCTTTTTGTGGTATGTAAAAATTTCCAAACATACGCGTACGCAAAAGGTGCTCCGATGTGGGCACCTTAACAATTGTTCGGCCACATATGCAAAAAAGCCGAGCGCACATATAGATAGCCAAATTGAATAATGTTCAGGTTTTGTTCTTAATGAACGAAATCTGGCATGTTCCACACAATTAAAGGACAAGAGAATCGCTCATTTCCATGTGCATGGAAAGGGCACTGTGTATTCTTTTGTTCCGTCCAAATATTGCCCGTGAGCGAAAGCGAGCGGATGCAATATATAGTGCCCGCGTTAAAGTTTTGCGAGCGAAAGCGAGCAAAAGTTTGGCGGGTATTCCTTAAAAGATAAACTGCCCCGGTAATGTCGCTGTGCGATATTCTACTGGGTCAGTTAAAACAACAACATATTTGTGCGCTTCGCGCTCAAATATGTTGGTCTTCACTGAGAGTTTGATCCTAGCTCAGGGTGAACGCTGGCGGCATGGATAAGGCATGCAAGTCGAA
>Ga0210057_1004197_pt1 | contig 19365 bp, 18 predicted proteins | sample CryGeyCG2114_010_2_FD_183968 | JGI IMG/M metagenome (GOLD analysis project Ga0210057, IMG submission 183968) | Groundwater microbial communities from aquifer - Crystal Geyser CG10_big_fil_rev_8/21/14_0.10 (SPAdes) (version 2) | ecosystem: Environmental > Aquatic > Deep subsurface > Groundwater ...
ATAACTAAAATAATTAGTTTCTAAAAAAGAGGTAAAAGAAAGTTCTAACTAGATTAAAATGAGTAAGATCATAAAAGAAATAATGAACTTTGTCCCAGAGGACAAAATTTCAGATGCATGTTTTGAAGGAGCAAATATAGTTCTTTATACAAAAAACAAAGCATTTGCTTTAGAACCAGGTTCTTGTATTAAGGATGCAGTTAATGCAGTAAAAAAGCGAATAGAACTAAGGCCTGATCCTGCAATCACACTAAATTTAGAGAAAGCAGAAAAAGAAATGCGGACTTTAATTCCTGAAGAAGCTGGTCTGCATCAAATTATTTTTGATCCTCAGAGATCTAGAGTAATCATTGAAGCAGAAAAGCCAGGTCTTGCAATTGGAAAGCAGGGAAGCATATTAAGAGAAATTAAAGCAAATACATTATGGGTGCCTGTTGTTAGAAGAAGTCCACCTATAAAATGTCAGCTTATTGAAAATATTCGTTTGGTTCTTTATCAAAACAGCGATTACAGAAGAAAGTTCTTAGACAAAACAGGGCATAGAATATATGACGGCTGGTCAAAAGAAAAAAAACAGCAGTGGGTTAGGTTAAGCTTTTTAGGTGCAGGACGGCAGGTTGGAAGAAGCTGTTTTCTTTTACAGACACCAGAATCAAAAATTGTTCTTGACTGCGGAGTTGATCCTGCAGGAATAGTAGGTGCAGAATATCCTTTTCTTGAAGCTCCTGAATTCAATATCAATGATATTGATGGTGTAATTATTACTCACGCACATCTTGATCATCATGGATTCTTGCCTTATCTTTTCAAGTATGGCTATCGCGGCCCTGTTTATTGCACAGCTCCGACAAGAGATATAATGGCTCTTTTGCAGTTAGACATGATAAAAATTGCACGTTCAGAAGGAAAAGAACCGTTGTACACTAGTGATGATGTAAAAGAAGCATTAAAACATACAATTTGTTTAGGTTATGAAGAAGTATCAGATATAACTCCTGATATTCGTATTACATTATACAATGCAGGGCACATTTTAGGAAGTGCAATGGTGCATATTCATATTGGCAATGGACTGCATAATTTCCTTTACACAGGAGATATGAAATTTGGAAAAACAACTTTGCTTGATCCTGCAGTTACAAAATTTCCACGTTTGGAAACAGTCATGATTGAAAGCACATATGGTGGAAAAGATAATAATTATCCGTCTCACAGAGAATGTGAAAATAAATTTATTGATATTATTACATCTACTCTAAACCGCGGTGGAAGAGTACTATGTCCTGTTCTTGGAGTAGGTCGTGCACAGGAAGTTCTTTTAGTATTGGAACAGCTTGTGCGTACAGGTCGTTTGAAAGAAATCCCAGTTTACATTGATGGTATGGTTTGGGATGTTACTGCAATACATTCAGCATATCCAGAATTCCTTAATTCTAATGTTAGAAGATTAATTTTCCAGAAAGATCATAACCCTTTCCTGTCACCTATGTTTAAACAAGTTGGAAGCAACAAAGAAAGACAAAAAATTATAGAAGAAACAGGTCCGTGTGTTGTTCTTGCAACTTCAGGAATGTTAGTTGGCGGTCCGAGTGTCCAGTATCTAAAACATTTTGCAGCTTCAGAGCGAAACAGTTTAGTCTTTACTTCATATCAGGGAGAAGGATCTCTTGGAAGACGTATACAACGTGGCGAAAGAGATATAATTTTTGATGCAGGTGCAGGTAAGAAGCCAGAGATGGTTCATATTAACATGGAAACTCATACAATTGACGGCTTGTCAGGGCATAGCAGCAGAAGAGAATTAATGAGTTTTATATACAAGTGCCAGCCAAAACCAAAGAAAGTTATAATAAATCACGGTGAATCAAGCAGATGTTTAGATTTAGCTAGTTCTTTGCACAAAGTAAACAGAATAGAAACAATATGTCCAAGGAATTTGGAAGTTATCAGGCTGCGTTAGATTTAGGGGTGACAGATTCTCTTAAATCCTTAATATTATAAGGCTTCATAAGACAGATCACGTTTCTATCTAATTCTCTTCCGGCTTTCTCATACACACTCTGATCTGCAGTTACAACAATTAATTTAACACTTCCATCTTGGACTTGTCTTTGAACATGGTCATAAATAGTTAATGCAGGCTGAAGATCAGCCTGTCCTGGATTGCCAAGATTTACATCCATAACAATTGCAGCGTAAGGACATTCATAATTATGGTTTGGCTCTCTTCCATGGCTAATGCCCATTTCTTTAATCATATCATCAACAGAATGTACAGTTATTACTTTATAACCTTCTCTTTCGAGTACTTTTCTTGCAATCGTACTTTGTTGTGTATTTTTTTCATGAAATCCTATTAATATTTCTAATTCTTCGCCCATAAAATAAAAAACCTTCCACTTATTTATAAATCTTCCTATCATAACTACTGTTAAGTGCTAAATATAAGGTATTCCTTCTTCTGACTTAATACCATATATGACCATATAATCCCACAATGTTCCTTTAAAAATCTGCACAGTAACACTAAACCCATTGTCCTTGAACACTTGACGAACTCTTTCAGGATTAGAAATCCATCCAACATTAGGAAGTATTTTGTACAAATTAGCGTATTCAATAAAACATATGTGGCCGTCTTCAGGCATCCTTACATGCAATTCTCCTAAAACTTTCTTCAAATCTTGTATGTAAGAGAGCATTCCAAAACTAAACACCATGTCTACTTCAGGAACATGCTGATGAACTCTGTTAATGCAATGTTCATCATGAATAAAAAATATATGTTGGTGGCCTTTCTTCCGCATTCTTTTCTCAACTATTTTCAAGTTCTGCTTGCTCAAATCAACAGCATAAACATGCCCGTCTGGCTTAACTAACTCTGCCAGGTGCATTGTCATTGTTCCAACACCAGATCCAAATTCAAGTATATTTTTGCCTTCATAATCCTCAAAAAGAGCCAGCACTTGTTTTCTTATCTTTTTAGGCAGTAAAAAATCCTCCAGCCAGTAAGTCAATACAGATATCTGATTTATTACTGGAATAATCACATCAGGGTTATAATAAAAAGTTAACAATAAATAAATTGGAATACCAAGTGCAATAATAGACAAGGCAATTAAAAAGATAGGAAATGCGCCTGCCTGAGTAAACAGCCACAATGCAATAACTCCAAAATATATTAATGAAACAATAACAGGTCCAATATTTCCTAAAGGAGCTTTATACGGTCGTGGATGATCAGGCATTTTCTTTCTCAAAATTACAACACAAAAAAGGACTGCAATATACATCAACAATGCCATTGGTACAAGCAAAGAAAGCATTGTTGTGTACTGTCCAAAACCAATAATCAGCATGACAATTGCAGCTGCCATCTGAAATAGTATTGCTTTGTAGGGTGTTTGATATACAGGATGAATGTCAGCTAAAGAATCAATAAACAGTTTATCTCTTGCAAGAGCCAGTAATAATCGAGGAAGTGAAACAACTCCTCCAGCAGTTGCTCCGGCTAATGTTAAGAAAATCCCAATCCCTACTATTGGAGCTCCATATTGTCCGAATAAAATTGTAGCAACATCGCTGATAGGTGTTGTTGACAAAATAAGCTGTTGCCAGTCTAATACGCCTAAAATAACAAATGCCATCAAAAATCCAATAATTGCAACAGCAGCACTTGTTAAAACAAGAGCTTTAGGAATAACTTTTTCAGCATTTTCTGTTTCTTCTGCTAAAAAGGTTGCACTCTCCCAACCAAAAAAAGTTTCAACAATAAAAAAGATTGCTACAAATATTAACACTGGGCTGTAAGGCATGAATGGAGTATAATTAGAAGGACTAATATGAAAAAATCCAACAGATATAATTGCAACAACAATTATTATTGCAATGCCTGAAAATATCCCTAACAAAACTCCACTGGCTTCAATTCCGTAAATTGTAACAACATTTAATACAACAATAATCAGAATACTTAATGCAAGTTTAATAATGCCAGCATACGCATCTGGCAGAACATTAGGGAACACATTAAACAAGTAATCCATTGCTCCTATTAACATAACTGCCGCACCAATATTTCCTACAAGCCACGTCATCCATCCAACTAAAAATGAAGGAAAAGTACCATAAGTTCTTTTTGTAAACTCGTAAACTCCGCCCGCGTTAGGAAACATACTTACTAGCTCACCAAAGCACATTCCAACATAAACAGTAATTATTCCAATTAAGAGCCATGCAAGCAAAGAGGCAGGCCCAGCATATGATGCTGCAATGCTAACTCCAAAAAACAATCCAGAACCAATCATTGCTGTGATAGTCAATGCAACTGTTGTAAACATTCCTGCAGACTTCTTTAATTCACCCTGCTTTTTTTGTTCAGCAGGTTTTTGTTCTGCCTGCTGTTGTTCTAAAAACTCTTCTGTTGTAGGCATAGTATTGTTTTTAGTATATTAGGTTTATAAACCTTACTCCAAACAGCCGTCTGGAAAGTTTCAAAGTCAATAATAAGGTCATGGAATTTTCCTCTGATATAGATACAAAAATATCCTGAATTATTTAATGAGTTTTAACATATAGAATTGTATGCTTGGGTCGCCTAGTTTGGTTATGGCGACTGTCTTAAAATCCCCTCATTCAAATAAGAAGCCAGGGACAACCGTTTAGTCCTGAGAGACTTACGTGGGTTCGAATCCCGCTCCCGAATCATGATACTTTGTTGATGCCTGTAGTGGCTTCTCTATTTGTTTATGTGAGTATAAACTTCAAAGTTTATATAACTTGTGAAAATTACTGACGAGGATTGATATTTTCTGTAATTACTGGAGAGCAAGAAAGTATTATTAATGTGGATTTAGAAACAACGGTCAACTGCATCCCAAAACTCAATTTCGTCTATATCATAAACTGAAATTTTATGTGGTCGAGAATGCGGATTGATTATTTCTAAAACCTTGTCATCTAATCTTTGAATAACTTCCCTTACCCATTCTTCACTAACTTTTATTTTTAAACTGTGTTTTATATTATAATAAGTAAGTCCACTCCTCCCAATATGATCTTTAATAAAAAGAATAACATATTTAGCTTTACTACATTTAGACTCAACTTTAAACAACACATTTTGTTGTTTACGTCTTATTTGTATAGCTCTTTCTATTAATTCTTCTTTTTCATGATTTTGCTGTTCTTTTCTTTCAGAAAACTGCTCCATAATATTGTATAAACTTTTGACACCTTTTGCCATGTTAAATAAAGGAATAAGAATTGATTGAAGTTCTAATGGAAAAAAAAGTTTAATAGAATCTAATAAATTTAGTAAATTATCAACTATTTTACTAATTTTTGTGTCTGTGTCTTGACTTAATATATTGATTTCAATTTGTTTTATAACACTAATTTTTGTTTCTATTTCTAGTTTAACACTTGGCTTTTGTGTATTTTTTATAACTTCTAAATATCTTCTTACTTTCTTTAATTTTTTAGGAATTCTTTGTAAAGTATATTTTTGCAATTGTTTGATTTCAGTTATGTTTGATTCATCAATTCGAGAGAAAAAAGTATAATTATTTTTTTGGTAATCATTAATATATTGATTAGTTTTTTCTTCAAAAGATTTTATAGCTTCTTCAGGAATTTGAGAAGGTCCAAATAAAACCTCTTTTTTTTCTAATTCTTCAAGAATAACAATACACATGTTTATTTCAAAATACTGATTTTGATTAACTTCTTTCAAAATATGAAGCAGTTTTTTGAGTTGATAATCGAAAATAATAGGAAAAGAGTTGATTATTTCATTTAATATATTCTCAACCTGTTCCAATTGTTTAAAAGTATTACTAAACTTATGAACTAAACTTAAACAATATTTCAAATTTTCTTTTTCTTCACTTTCTAATAAATAACACTGATAAATATTAAAGGAAGGATTGTTATCCAACAATTTTAAAAAATGAGGTATAGATAAAGCTACAATAAAAGTATGACTGATTTCATAATCAAAGATATTGCGAGTATTATATTTAGAGACAGACACCCCCTCAATGATAGGAGAAGATAATTTTAGAATTTTTGTTTCATGATTATAATTAAATATGATGGTACAACTATTTTTTTCTTCTAACTCCAATGAAAAAGAGTTAACAAATATGTTTAAAGGGAGGAATAATTCATAATTTTTATTTATTTTATTCAGTTTCACCCCTTGTTGAGGTTTAGTTAATGTCCAATTGAGTTTTATATCATTAAATTTTATTAAGATCTGGTTGTCAAGTTTTTGTATTGCTAATTCTTCCATTTTAGAATATAGATATGTATTTAGTTTAAATGATTTTTGTATCACAAAATCTCACAAATTCTCAACTTTCTTTTTATTGTCTTTTGTTAGTCTTTTTCTTATGAATTTTGAGGTGTGTGCAATGGGAAAAATTTGGAAATATAGTAAAAAAAGAACAAAACAAATCTGCGGAAAAGGCGGCTCATTTGTCCGGCTAGTCCCGTCGAAAATTTTTAGAAGTCAAGAATAAAATCATTTTATATAAAGTAAAAGTTCTTTATTTATTGCATGGAGACCACGCTTATCAACCTTGTCAAAAAATTAGCAGATGAAGAACGAAAAATCAAGGAATACAAAAGCAGAATTCGAATCAAAGGAACCATTAGTGCCAAAGGCATTACGAAGAATGGTAATATACGATTGACTGTCAAGAAAGAAGATTATGAAATAAGATTCATTGTTCTCAAAATACATAAGGGGAAATACCATTTAGCAGAAAATCTCTCTTCCCCGCTTCCAGCTTTTACTAAACATTAAAAGAATATAAATTTTATGCAATAAATTTACTTCCTTTCCTTAATTTCTTCCAAAACTTTATCCAAGAACTTATCAACATTAACAGTTCCGTGCACTTTGCCGTCTCTTGTTCTAACATTAACTGTCTTATCTTTTTTCTCTTTTTCACCAACAATTAGGATGTAATTAACTTGTTCTAATTGAGCTTCTCTAATCTTTTTATTCAAAGATTCAGATCTATCATCCATTTCAACACGAATCATTGCATTATGAAACTGCTTTCTAATTTCATCAGCATAATCATTGAACCTGTCAGCTAAAGGAAGAATCTTAACCTGTACAGGGTTTAACCAAAGTGGGAACTTTCCTGCGTAATGTTCAATTAAAATTCCTAAGAATCTTTCCAAACTTCCATAAATAACTCTGTGGATCATTACAACTCTGTGTTTTTTGCCGTCTTTTCCTTCATATGTAAGATCAAATCTTTCAGGTAATGACATATCTAATTGTATTGTGCCGCATTGCCATGTTCGTCCAAGACAATCTTTGATGTGTATATCTATTTTTGGTCCGTAAAATGCACCGTCTCCAGGATTTATTTTATAATCTTGTTTTGTAGATTTTAATGCTTCTTCTAATGCTTTTGTTGCCTTTTCCCATTGTTTATCTGTACCAATTGATTTTTCAGGTTTTGTTGATAATTCTAAATGATATGTTAATCCAAAGAATTTATAGAATCTGTCTGCAAAATTTAGTACTCCAAGAACTTCATCTTTGATTTGTTTTTCTGTCATAAAGATATGTGCATCATCCTGATGAAATGCCCTTACTCTAAACAATCCTGCCAAAACACCTGACAGTTCATGCCTATGAACTAATCCAATTTCCCCTACTCTCAAAGGAAGATCTCTATATGAATGCAGTTTCCGTTTGTATAATAACATGCCACCAGGACAGTTCATTGGCTTTATTGCAACATCAGTATCATCAATATTTGTAATGTACATATTTTCTCTGTAATTTTCCCAGTGTCCTGATGTCTCCCACAAGGATCTGTTTAGCATAATAGGTGTTTTAACTTCTACGTAACCTTCTTTTATGTGTTCTTCTCTCCACAATTTCAATAATTCATTAATTAAAACCATCCCTTTTGGATGAAAGAAAGGAAATCCTGGACCTTCCTGATGAAGTGAAAATAAATCTAATTCTTTACCTATCTTTCTGTGATCTCTTTTCAGAGCTTCTTCAAGAACGTACAGATATTGTTTCAAATCTTTTTTATCAGGAAAAGCAACACCGTAAATTCTTTGCAATTGCTTGTTCTTTGCATCTCCTCTCCAGTATGCACCAGCAACCTTTGTCAATTTGAATGATTTTAACATTCCTGTGTTAGGTACATGAGGTCCTTTGCAGAGATTTTCAAATTCTCCCTGGCAGTACATTGTTACATTATTGCCAGGAACATCATTAACAAGCTCTGTTTTATAAGGATCTTTTTTGTAGAATTTCAATGCTTCTTTTTTAGAAACTAACTTATGTGTTATTTCAAGTTTTTCATTCACAATCTTTTTCATTTCATCTTCTATCTTTTTAAGATCATCAGGGTGTACGGATTTCATGTCATAATCCTGATAAAAACCATCCTCTACGTCAAACCCAACTCCTAATCCAATATTCTGATCTTTGAACACCCGTAACACTGCCTGTGTCATTAAATGGGATGCGCTGTGCCAGAATACACCTTTTCCTTCCTTATCTTTGAATGTAACCAGCTTCAATTTACAATTCTTATTTAATTTTGTTGTTGCATCAACTAAATCATCATCAACATACGCTCCAACAGTAGCTCTCATTAATCCTTCACTAATAGAATAAGCAACATCCAAAGGTGTGCTGCCTTTCTTTACCTTCTTCTTTGACTTGTCTGGTAGAGTTATTGTTATGGTCATTGAGCATATAGTAGATGGTGCATTTATATATTTTATGACATTGTTAAGATTCTATTTGTTAAATTAAGCACTTAAGTAGAACAGCAAACACTTAAACAGCACTGCGACTTTGATGTCGCAGTGCTTTATTGCTACTTTGATAATTAATCTCATTTATTAATTTAGATAATACAGAGAACACATAATATCACTATAGAAAAATTGATAAAGTAAAAAAACTAAGAATAACCAAGGTGATAGAATGTTCGGCTTAGGAAAAGGAAAAATCGATTTAAAATTAGACAAGCTCCAGTTCAGGCCTGGCGATATTATTACAGGAACAATAACTTTACAGCTCAAAAAGCCAGTAAAAGCAAAAGGCGTAAGTGTTCAGCTTCTTGGAGAAAAAAAAGTCAGGCAGAGAACAGGTACCAAAATACATACTCATACAACAAAAATATTTGATTTCAGCAAGCCATTGGACAGCGAAAAAACATATGCAACTGAAGAAAAAAAATATCAATTTAAAATTAATATCCCTGCAGATGTTGCAGCTGAAACAAAAATAGATTCTCCTTTAGGAACAGCAGTGAAAGCAATAAATATGTTTGTGGGAACTAGTTCTCAAATCAAATGGCATGTCATTGCACGTTTGGATGTGCCGTGGGCAATTGATGTTACAAAGAAAGTACAGATTAATATTGGTTAATTAAAAATTAACTTAACTGAATAAAATTATATCCTCTTTGTGCAAGTATATCATCTCCTCAACTTACAGGATGATATTGCAGATATTGTCTTGGATTTCTCAAGTCTTGTTCAACTTTTCTTATTTGTCTTTGTCTGTTATTAGCATCACATGCTCTCGGAATATCTCTCATATCAGAATCTACATCTTTTATGTATACGTTAATACATATTCTTTAGTCTTGTTTGTTTTTCTGCTAAAATTTCTTCAGCTTCTAGTACAGGATGTTGTGTAATGTACTGTCTTGCAGTTGCTAGAATTCTTTCAGCATCCTTAATACTACCTTGTCTATCAGAACCCCTTCCTGCTCTCTCCACATAACTTATTTGAGAATCTATAGTTCTACAATATAAATCAAATATTGCTATTTTTATACTATTTAATTTTGATGTAACATTTTCAGAAGGAGAATTACCAGCTTGTTCACAAGCAACGTCATAGGCTTTTTTAGCTTGAGAAGTTCTATGTGCTCTTATATAATCTTCACAGTCTCTAAGAATATCATCAATTGTTTGTTCACGAGGTTCTGCTGTTCTTCTTTGAGAACTACTCCTTTGTCTATCTCTAAACAAATCTTCATATTGACTAAAAATATCATCAACAGATGATCCCATTGGCTGATCTCTCTGTCCTTTATCATTATACCTAAAACGATCATACTTTGCTCTCCTATCAGGATTACTAATAACTTCATATGCAGTAGCTATTTCCTTAAATCTATTTTCAGCTTCAGGATCGTCAGGGTTTCTGTCAGGATGATAATCCAAAGCTAATCTTCTATAAGCTTTCTTAATTTCAGTTGGATTAGCTGTTCTTGCCACACCCAATACTTCATAATAATCTCGCAATCTTGTCATTTTTCCTCCCTTTTCAATATTCATGAAGCAACTTATTTATAAATATTTCGCTTTTTGACCACTATTAAGTGGTTAAAGTGACGCATATAAAAAACACACCTTTTTATACTTCTTTATATATGAAATGCCTATGATAATCCAATCAATCAAAGCACGACAAGTTCTAGACAGTAGAGGGAATCCAACTGTAGAAGCAGAAGTCTTAGTAAACAAGCAATGGTTTAGAGCAATTGTTCCATCAGGAGCATCTACAGGAAAGCATGAAGCAGTTGAACTAAGAGACAATTCACAAGCATACAATGGAAAATCAGTCCAAAAAGCAGTTAAGAATGTAAACAGTATTATCTCAAAAAAACTTCTCGGATTAAAAGTCACAGATCAAAAATCAATTGACAATGCTATGTGTAAACTAGACAGCACTAATAATAAATCAAAACTAGGCGCTAATGCAACTTTGGCTGTTTCATTAGCATGTGCAAGAGCAGCAGCTTCAACTGAAAACATGCATTTATTTCAGTACATAGGTAAATTGTCAAATACAAAACCTTCTTTGCTCCCTGTTCCGCAAATGAATGTAATAAACGGCGGAGTTCATGCAGGCCAGAAAAATGATGTCCAAGAACATATGTTCATGCCAGTTGGTGCAAAATCATTTGAACAAGCACTGCAAATGGGTGCAGAATGTTATCATTCTTTAAAATCCATGCTAAAAAACAAATTTGGTTCTCAAGGAATATTAATTGGAGATGAAGGGGGCTTTGTTCCGCCAATAAAAACTGTGCAGGAGCGTTTAGAATTAATGGAAAATGCAGTTGAAGAAGCAGGTTACAAGATGAAAAAAGATATAGTTTTTGCATTAGACACAGCAGCATCAGAGTTCTATGAAAAAAAGCAATATACTGTTGGCAATAATGTCTATGATTCAGAACGCTTGGCATGGTTTTATCAGAATCTATGCGGACAGTTTCCAATATGTTCAATTGAAGATGGATTTGCAGAAGACGATTGGAAAGGCTGGCAAAACTTCACAAAATTAATAGGCAAAAAAATTCAAATAGTTGGAGATGATCTTCTTGTTACAAATCCTTTAAGAATTAAAAAAGCAATAAAAAATAAATCATGCAATGCACTTTTATTAAAAGTTAATCAGATTGGAACATTAACAGAAGCACTGGATGCTGCAAGTTTAGCAAAAAAGAATAAATGGAATGTTGTAGTCAGCCACAGAAGCGGAGAAACAGAGGATTCATTCATTGCGGATTTAGTTGTTGGCATTAATTCAGGTCAGTCTAAATTCGGTGCGCCTGCACGTTCTGACAGAGTTGCAAAATACAATCAGCTTCTGAGAATAGAGGAAGCTTTAGGTAAAAAAGCAAGGTATGGGTTGAAATGAATCTTATTGAGAAAGCTAAGTCTGTGATAAGACCTAAAATAATTGCAAATAAAAAACTTGTAGCTGATGTTGGCGCAGCTCTGATGACGGACAAAGGCAATATTTATACAGGTGTTTGCATTGACACAAATGAAGGAAGCGGAATTTGCGCAGAAAGAAATGCAATGGCAAACATGATTATAGTTAGTGTGCTAAGTTTTCGTACAAATATGCACACTAACTATTCAGCAAAAGTGATTGAAAATGTACGAAAATTAATCACTTTTGCTATACAAATGGCGAATGCAAGATAAAAAAAATAGTTGCAGTCTGGAAAAATGGAGAAATTATTCCACCATGCGGCAAATGCAGGGAATGGATGTGGCAGCTTCATAAAGAGAACTGGGATGCAGAAATTATTATTGCAAAGAACAAAACAGTAACTCTTAAAAAATTACTGCCTTATCATTGGCATAATAAGTAGTTTACAATTTTTAAACCGAAAATTATTTAGGGCATATAATATTATTAATTCAAATGGAACTCAAAACATTAACGTATAATATCAAAATACCAATTCTTGGCCTAGGCACATGGGAAATGGGTGGCAGATTAACTAAAAACACTTCCCACGACAAAGAATGCATTAAAGCAATAAAAGAGGCAATAAAGTTAGGAATGACTCACATTGATACGGCTGAACTTTACGGCAACGGCCATGCAGAAGAACTCATTGCAGAAGCAATAAAAAACATCGAAAGAAAAAAACTATTCATAACCTCTAAAGTAAAACCAAATAATCTTAATTATGATGATTTAATTTCTTCATGTAAAGCATCTCTCAAGAGATTAAAGACAGATCATCTTGACTTGTATTTAATACACTTCCCAAATGATGAGATCCCATTAAAAGAAACAATGAAAGCAATGGATTATTTAGTTGAGAATAAATTAACTCGTTTTATAGGTGTAAGTAATTTTAATGTTGAAGAGCTAAAAGAAGCAATGAAAAATACAAAAAATAAAATAATCTGCAATCAAATAGAACACAGTTTAGTTGCAAGAGATAAAGGCAAATATATGGAAGATATGGAATCAGAAATAATTCCTTTTTGCAAAAAAAATAATATAAACATAGTTGCATGGAGACCTTTGGCTAAAGGCATTCTTTGTAAAACAAAATATCCTGCACTAAATCTGATGGCGCAAAAATATAAAAAAACACAGGCGCAGGTTGCTTTGAACTGGGTAATAAGCAAAGGTCATTTTGCTCTTGTAAAAACAACAAACATTGAGCACATTAAAGAAAACATAGGTGCGACAGGCTGGAGATTAAATGATAATGATATTGAATATCTTGATAATGAATTCTCTTGTTTTAAAAATAAGTATTATGAGTAATGACTTTCCACAACATTTATATAACTTCTTCCCAAAAAAACATGTATGGTATTCAGGCCAGTAGTTTTGATTGTAAGAGACGGTTGGGGCTATTCAGAAGAAACAAAAGGCAATGCAATAAAGAAAGCAAAAACCCCTAACCACGACCATTATGTAAAACATTATCCTACAACTTTGTTGGAGTGCAGCGGTAATGCAGTTGGGCTTCCAGTAGGCACGCAGGGTGGTTCAGAAGTAGGTCATTTGACAATGGGTGCAGGCAGAATAGTATGGCAGCCGTTAGAATTAATCAACAAATCAATTGCAGACAAGTCCTTTTTTTCAAACAAAACATTTGAGCAGGCGCTTGCACACTGCCATCATCATAATTCTGCGTTGCATTTAATGGGTCTTTTCTCTGATGAGGGTGTCCATGCAACAATTGATCATTTGTATGCATTATTAAAACTTGCAAAAGAACATAACATAAACAAAGTTTACATTCACTGCTTTCTTGATGGCAGAGATGTTCCTGAAAAGTCTGCGCATAAGTATCTTGTAGAATTAAATCATAAAATAAGGGAGATTGGTGTTGGAAAAATAGCTTCTATTGTAGGCCGCTATTATGCAATGGACAGGGACAAAAATTGGAAAAGAACAAAGAAAGCATATGATCTTTTAGTTAAAGGTGTTGGGCACAAATCAGAAAGTCCTGAGCAGGCTCTCTTAGAAGCATATGAACGCGGAGACAAAACAGATTATTATGTCCAGCCGACGGTTATCACAGAAAATAATAGGCCTGTTTCTACAATAAAGAACAATGATACTGTAATATTTTATAATTTTCGTACAGATCGCTCAAGACAGATAACTTCAATGCTTACAAATAAAAAATGCCCAACAAATATGCAGCCTCCTAAAATACATTTTGTCTGCATGACAGAATACGATAGGGAGTTCCATCTTCCAGTTGCATTTCATCAAACTAAAGTAAATCATAATTTAGGAAATGTGCTAAGCGCACACAAACTAAAACAGCTAAGAATAGCAGAGACTGAAAAATACGCTCATGTTACTTTCTTCTTCAACAGCCAGAATGAAAAACCAAACAAAGGAGAAGATCGCATCCTAATCCATTCTCCAAAAGTTCCAAGTTATGACATGCAGCCTGAAATGAGTGCGCATGAAGTTACTCATAAAGCAGTTGCATCAATTAAAAAGAAAAAATATGACTTCATATTAATCAACTTTGCAAATCCAGACTTGGTGGGTCATAGCGGAAATCTTAAAGCCACTATAAAATGCTGTGAAGTAGTTGATGAATGTGTTGGAAATATAACAGATGCTGTCTTAGACATAGATGGTGTAGTATTATTAACAGGAGATCATGGCAATGCCGAGCAAATGCTGTATTCAAATGGGGAAATATGTCCTGCGCATACAAAAAATCCTGTTCAGTTTACAATCATAACTCATCATAAACTCCATAATCTGCATGAAGGCTCTTTACAGGACATAGCACCTACTGTTTTAAGGCTTTTTGACATTAAAAAGCCTAAAGAGATGACAGGCAAAAGTTTGTTGTGATATAGTTTTTCTTCTATTAACAAAGATAAATACTACAATAAACTATTTAAATATAATAATAACTAAAAATCTTATGGAACTTTTAGAATGGACATTAACATTCGCCAAACACAGGCATATGATGAAAGGCGAGCTAGTAAAGGCAGAGCAAAAAGACAGCATAATACATGTTGCTTGCAAAAATAATAAATCTCATGATTATTTTGTATCTGAAAATCTAGATCATTTAAACAAGCTTTTGGAATCAGCATCAAAGAGCGATAAGGATTCAGATTATAATGTACATCTTGTCTGCTACAACACAAAAGCAAATTTCAAAGAACTTCTTAATCTGTGGCAAAAATTCATAACACATCAGCGACTGACAGTTTATTTTGTCAATCCAGATTCAAGTACAGAAACAAAATGGATAGTTAAGCCATGGCTTCATAACAGAATAAGCGACCCAGCTTCATTAGAAACAGGACTTAAGAGCCTGTTCGATACTGTCGAACATGTCTAACGAAAACTTCAGGTTCTTGATAAACATTAATGTTTCTTGCATCTAGTTTTCCTTTTCTAAATCTATCAAATAGCAATTGTGTAAAATGAGATGGGGCTTGTGCTCTGGAAAATCTGGCAAGATAACCAAGCATGTAAGCTCTCCCAAGTTGAGCAGAACTATGCATGACTTCTTCTGTTATATCTCTTTTAGGATCTTTTCCATGCTCGTATAAAATTACCCCTTCTATTTTCGGCATAAATAATTCAGGAGTTATTGATTCAATACCAGTATAATTTTCTATTTTTGTTCTTGTTCTGTCAGCAACATCTTCTGAGTTTTTTTCAGAATCTCTATCCCAATGTTCGTGAATTGTTATGCCTTCAAGATATTCTTGTGGATTAGCAGGTCTTAAATTAACATAAAATTTACCGTTTCTTTCTGAGTAGCAATTTTTTATATTGTTAAGTTTGCTTCTGATAGGTTTTGCTTGAGGAAATCTAATTGCATAATCAAACCCTTTTTTAACCATGTACCATACATCTGAGTTTGTTCTTCTGTTAATATTTAAATTTCCTATTTTTGCCTCTTCAGGTAAACATTTGTGTCCTTCATCATATAGTATTGCACCTGCAACAAATAATAAAAGCTGATCATCAAAATCATAATTTTTATTGTCAAATGCAGATACAGGAATATTAAAACCTAATGCAGACCTAAGGGCTTTAACTTTGCCAGGCAATACGTCATTAGTGTATTTTACCCTTCCAATAATATAACCTGCCATGGCAATTTCGCATGCTTGTGGGCTTCTTAATTCAGCAATAAGGCTGTCAAAGGCAGGAACTCCTCTGCCTTCTTCTCCTTTTGCTTGAAAAGCTTCATATAAATCAGCTAATTCATCAATAGAAAAATGTGATCTTACAACTCTCCCTTCCAGTTTTAATCTGTGTTCATGAGGTTGCAGAAGCCTCCTATCAAGAGCAAATCTTCTTTCTAGAGAATGCATTGGGTTTTTATCAGTAAGCTCTGAAATAACATCTCTTACATATTTATCACAAGCCAACATTCCAATATCATAAAATCTTTCTGCAATAGCTTCCAGTTGATCATCTCTATAAATTTGAGCAGTACTTCTTGCACCTTCAAATCCTTCATGAGCAGAATATACAGCAACATAACCTAATGCACCAGATGGAAATGTAGTAGAACTAAAAAGATGGCTTATCCCACTTAGTCTAATGTTCACCCCTATATCTCCTTCCAGACGGTGTAATAACTTCCTTACAAACTCTATGTTTGTCACCATTTAATTAAGAATCAAACATTGATTTATAAAAACTATCTCCTTTTTAGCCTTTTTTCAGTTAATCTCAAACAATATCCCACTCTTTAAACACTTCACCATTAATTATTCCAATGCCTTTCTTCATCTGATCATTCCTTACATAAAGTGCTTTTTTGTATTTATTCATCCAGACATCGTCTATTGTCATGTAATTATCGCCTTCAAAAGGAATCACTTCAAACACTTTATAGCCGTAATCAATAGTTATAGTTGTTTTATCTTCACTAAGTACGTAACCAATTATTTCTTCAGCAGGTCTGTCATACCAATCCAGAGGATCTGTTCCTGCAATAAGCACCTCTCTGCTGTCAGTGTAACCATCTTCATCAGAATCTTTTTCATTAGGGTCTGTTCCATATGTATTTACTTCATCTCCATCCAATAACCCATCATCGTCTGTGTCATTATTTATTGGGCTTGTTTTGTAAACAACAGCTTCTTCATAATCAGTTAATCCATCATCATCACTGTCATCAATACAATCTGGTATTTTATCTCCATCTTTATCTACGTTATCATTAAGATCTTCACATACATCTTCTGCATCAGCAACACCGTCATTGTCTGAATCAATTATATCATCTGTGCAGTCTGGAACACCATCATTGTCTTCATCAATAGTATCATCTTCTCCATCACAAAAATCATCTGCATCAACAATGCCGTCTCCATCAGCATCTTCTACTGTTTCATCATAAGTGTCTTCATCACCAGTATCAGTATCATCTTCACAGGCATCGCAATATCTGCCTCCGCAGTCAATACCTTTTTCACCTAAGCTTTTTATTCCGTCATTGCAGTCATAGTCATACCCTGCTGATGTGCAGGTTTGTGCTGCAAGAAAAATAACACCAAGAACACAAATTAGCAGTATAAGGATTTTTTTATTCATGATACATCACCAATGCACAGATCATCGAGAAAAATATGACTGCATCAAGAATAAGGCAGAAGATACACCATGACATAAGGAGATATTTCTGCACATACATTAAGAAAACCCCGTATAATATGGATATTACAAGTAAAGTTCTGCATGTGTAGACTAATTTTTTTGGTGTTATTCCAAACAATGTCTTTCCCTTGTAAATATAAATCCCTGCTGTAAATAAAAATGCAAAAACAAATGCTCCTAATATAGCATTAGGAATAGGAATATTAAAATAAGTTCCAAGAGCATAGTTTATTGTGCCGTCAATAGTTGAAAAATAACTTTTGTTTACAATATCACAGTCAAATTCAGGCGAAAGCTTGCACCATTCTGTGCTTCCTGGAGCATAATGCAGATAAGACATGTATAATGAATCTGTAAAACCCAAGGCTGCTAAAACAATAAACGCAATAATCCAGAGTTTTTTATTCATAATTCATACTCTCTTAATTGTTCTATAAAAATCTTTCCTAATAAAAATTTAAGAAGAACGCCACGGCCCGGATTTGAACCGGGAAATCCCGAAGGAAACAAGATTTCCAGTCTTGCGGAGTACCAGATTGTCCCACCGTGGCATAGTATTATATATGATTCTCAGAAAAATAATGTGTTTATAAAAGTTATTAATCAAAAAGCTTAAAAATGACTCTTATTTTCGTGGGAACAGACGGCGATGTAACTCAGCCTGGTTAGAGTGCCACGCTCATAACGTGGATGTCGTGGGTTCAAAGCCCATCATCGCCACTTTATTTTAGTGGGACTGAGCGTTAGCGAATGTCGCACAATCCTTGCTCGAGCTTTGATAAAAGGTCGGTTAGAAGCCCATCATCGCCACTTTTTATATCAAAGTCTTCTTTTAGAATATTTTCTACTTCTGCATTCTCTTAATAACTTCATATGCTTTTAGTACATATTTTTCTTCGACATAAATTAAAAGTTCTGGTGTTGCAGTAAGAAATTCAGTTATGTTAATGTCATTAAGTGCAAGTTCAGATGTTATATATGAAATAATGCCTTTTACCTTGTCAGTTTTTTTTGGGAAAAGAATGTTTATCTCAGAAATGTTCTTGAGCCTCCTGCATTTAAACTGTTCAATGATTTCTTTTAGTAGTGATTCTTTTTCTTCATCAACAAAAACCTTTACGCATCCCTCGCCAACAACAATCTTGAATGTTTCTCCTTTATCATAATCAATATTACTTATTATGTGCTCTAATTTTTTAATTAATGTCTTATCTTTATCAAAATCAAGGATCAGAATCTTGTCTTTTATTGAGATTCTTATTTGTTTTATGATGTCAAATTTATCTAACCTATACCTTTCAAATGGATAACGCCTAAGCATTGCAACAACAGCCTCCATTTGGTTGTTTTTTGCTAAGTTTTGTTTAATAAGATATCTAGCTAAAGCTCTTCTATTGATCAATCCTGTAGCATAGGTTTTCTCAATTTCAGGATGCTTATTCAAAAATTCCCTAAAATTCTGTTCTATTTGTGACATTTTAATATAAGAAGTGACACTTATTAATAAATATTTCGATTTATGACACAAAGTATATTAATGGATTAAGTCATACAAATGTTAGACTTGTGGAGGTAATGACAATGAAAAATAAAGGTGATTTTGCGTGGCAGAAAAAGTGTAGTGATAATAGGAGCAGGCCTTGTAGGAGCTCATTACACAAAGCTTTTACTTTCAGAAGGCTATGATGTCTTTGCAACAGTTCTTGATATTGAAAGAGAATCAGATTTTTTTGTGCAAAGAGTTTTTGGAGATGGAAAAGATCTCTTTGGAAATAGTCTGGAATTGACTTCTCATGAACAAGGAGTCATGGAATACACAATAGGTGATAGGAAAGCTAGACTAACTTCTTATGATGTTTTAAACGAAAACTTGGGATCATTACTGGCAAGATTGGTTCCAGGATCATCTAGGGGGATAG
>Ga0210057_1004198_pt1 | contig 19365 bp, 16 predicted proteins | sample CryGeyCG2114_010_2_FD_183968 | JGI IMG/M metagenome (GOLD analysis project Ga0210057, IMG submission 183968) | Groundwater microbial communities from aquifer - Crystal Geyser CG10_big_fil_rev_8/21/14_0.10 (SPAdes) (version 2) | ecosystem: Environmental > Aquatic > Deep subsurface > Groundwater ...
CTGACGCGCTTATTAATTATGTCCAGACAACGCTGAGCCACACTCTCCACTCCCATCCCAAGCGCAATACATCCCGCCTGTCGCGCCAAAGCCGCGACTTCCGGCGTCACACCATCAACTCGGCATTGCCCTCGCCATAGAATATTGGTTCGTCCTATGGCTCTTAAGTGTTGCTCAGCAGCTATTTTATCCAAAGGAAAAACAATTTCATCCGTAAGAGCTAATCCCTGAATATTATAATCTTTCTTAAGATGTTCGATTTCCGCCTCAACATATTCTGGCTTGCGGAAACGAATCCCGGGTGTCTCGTTCCGCGCATACTCAATAGCGCAAAATGAACAACGATACGGACATCCCCGGCTAAACATAGCCGTGGTACCAATCAAATCCCCTAGCTCCGGTTTTCGTCTTAATGTCAATATATTCTTACGAGCTGTTGCGCTTTTTGATAGAAAATGGCGCCTTGGATAAGGATAATTATTAATATCAATAATACCGCAAGGCCTATAGGTTTTTTGAAGTTTCCCGGCCTGTAAATCGCGTATCGCCTCTACAATCGCCTCATCGCCCTCGCCAAAAATAACGGCGTCAAAAATAAGGGCGCATTCTTCCGGAAAAAAATTAGCATGAGGACCACCAGCGATATGAAGTGCGTCAGGATACTGTTGACGAAGAGTCGCAACAATCTCACGTTGTTCAGAAAAATCAAGTGTATACACAGAGTGAAGATAAAGACCACACTCAGGAATATGATATTTTGCAAAATGCCGTTTAATACCCCGAAGGTCTATGAGTTTGAGATCCACTGAATCTCCAAACATATCTTCAAGAATTGTTAGAATCTGAAAATGCGTAAACGGGTCACCGCGAAACGGATCGAATAGGTAATCACTGCTTGGAAGTATAAATCCGATTTTCAACATCTGTTCTTTCGTCCCTTTTATTAATGAACTATCGATATTGTACAGTACAAAACCCTTTTTAACAATTTTCTGACGACACCGAAATAAGTCATAACAAGACATGGTTGTCAATATCGTCAATAATTTTCCTCTATGCTATATTTTTTTGATGGTAAAAAACAAAAAACAACCCAGAGCGGTAGTAATTACCGCTGAAGGATTTGAGGATGAAGAGGTTATTTATCCGGTTATACGACTTAAAGAAGAAGGGTTCGCGGTAGATATCGCAACCAAAGACGCAAAGCTTGTCTCGGGTCGCCTTAATTTTCCATTAGAGCTAATTGTAAGGTACTATGGGACTCTCGTAGACGCCAAAAATCTAAATCCTAATTCCTACGACCTAGTTTTAATTCCGGGCGGATTTGAAGCCCCCGACAGAATGCGACAAGTGCCGGAAATTTTGGAATTTGTCCGACAAATGCATAAACAGAAAAAAGTTATTTCCGCTTTTTGCCACGGACCTTGGGTGCTTATCTCGGCCGGTATAGTTAAGGGTAAAAAAATTGCCGGCTATATCGGTATCAAAGACGACATAAACAATGCTGGAGCAATTTATACCGACAGACCCGCGGTAATAGACGGCAACATAATAACGGCCAGGCACCCAAAAGACGTGACTGATTTAATGAAAGCAATCTTTTCTAAACTAAAAAGGTAAATTTAAAAGGGGAAAACGACAAGTTTCAAAGTAAAAAGTAAAAATGAAAATCTAAAAACAACAACTAAAAAGTTAAAGCGAGTGAAATTAAATCAGTTTTAAGTTTTTCCTTGTCGATTTTACCTTTTCAATTTAACTTTTTACTTTATCACTATGATCAAAAAAATAAGACAATCCCAATTAGACAAGGACTACGTAAAGGTTCACAGATATTCGGTGAGCCCTATTGGAATAGATTTTAAAAATGTCGTTGTCACAAAGCCTTGGGGGTATGAATATTTAATGTTCAAGAATCCGGAAACGGAAGTATGGAACTTATCAATCAAATATCAACGTTCAACATCCATGCACTGCCATCCCAACAAAAAAACGGCTCTTATCATTTTAAGCGGCAGAGCTCAATTCTCAACTCTGAATGAATCATGGGAGTTGATGCCCCACGACGCCATGGTGATCGACCAGGGAACATTTCACTCCACCCAAAGTATATCAAAAGAGGGATTGGTCTTATTAGAGTTTGAGACACCGCCAATGAAGCACGACCTGATCCGACTTGAAGATAAATACGGCCGGGCAAGAACGGGCTACGAAAAAGAAGTTGACCGGATGATAAAGACATCTAAATATCCCCGCTTTTTAGGAGTTAACAACAGTCAAACAAAAAATATCTGCAACAACAGGATTTGTATCAAAGAAATTAAGCATAATGAGGATCTAGATCATTTTCCTCAAAAGAACAGGACACTTGCTATAGTGGTGAGTGGAACTATTAAATCAGAGCTAAACGAGCCGATATATACAACTCCCCACATTCTTGCTTTTGAAGAGTTGCGAGAAACCAGCCATTCTTTTCATAATGTTTCTTTAATGCTCATAAGATAATGCCATCGAAAAAATTGATAATATTTGATTTTGATGGTGTTCTCGCTGACTCGTTTAATTACTTTTACTCTTTGGTTAGAGACGGAATGAAACATATCGGTCTTTCTTTTTCTAAAGAACGATATCGAGAGTTGTTCATCGGCAATGTTCACCAAGGTTTTAAGGATTTTATAAACAACGACAAAAAATATCAGGATTTTTCAGAATTCAGAAAAGCAAATTACGACAAGTATTATTACGATGATGAAAAAGGCGTTAAGCTGTTCCCGGAAGCGCCGGCATTCCTGAAAAAAATAGACAAGAAATACATCCTGGCCATTGCCTCTTCCGGCAAACAAGAGAACATAAAAAACTTGTTATCAGAAAACGGAGTTGAAAATTTATTTGATTTAATATTAGCCGATTCAAGCCATTCCAAAGAAAGAATGATAAAAGAGATATTAAATAAATTAAAAATTGACCCCGGGCAAACTTTCTTCGTTACAGATACTGTCGGCGACATAAAAGTGGCCAAAGAATGCGGCCTAAAAACCATTGCCGTAACTTGGGGATTCCACCCACTTAACATTTTAAAAACAACTAAACCGAATCGCGTTGCCAAAAACTTAGAAGAACTTCAAACCCTGCTTTTAGTTGACCAATCTTCCTAAATATATTAAAACATGAGGAGTACCATTAAAAATTAGGAGCTAAGTTGTGACAAAAAAGATAAAATACCATCTTGCTGAAGATACGGTCACCAGAGAAGATCTGCTGGCTTTAGCCGATTGGCTTACGAGCGAACCTACTCCGCACCTTACGATGGGACCGCTGGTAAAAGAGTACGAAGAAAAATGGTCCCAATGGCTGGGCAGAAAATACTCCATATCCTGTAATTCCGGCTCATCGGCAAATTTGCTTATGTATTATGCCCTGCTTCGTTCTGGTCGACTGAAAAACAAAAAGGTCATTGTTCCAAGCGCCGCATGGGTTACCACCATTGCTCCGGCAATTCAGTTGGGATTTGAACCTATAATGTGCGATGCCGATTACGACACCTGGGCGCTTAATCGCAGGCACTTGAGACAACTGCTTGAAGAACATCGTCCGGGAACTGTTGTATTGGTTCAAGTTTTAGGAGTTCCTCATCAGATGAACAATCTGATGGAACTGAAAAGAAAATATGACTTTTTCCTGCTTGAGGACGTCTGCGCCGCCATCGGTTCGTCTTACCATGGAAAGAGAGTCGGCACCTTTGGAGATATGGCCAGCATATCCACCTTTTACGGCCATCAACTTTCTACTCTTGAAGGCGGAGTGGTCGCGACTGACGACAAAAATTTCCGTGATCTCCTCCTAATGTTAAGAAGTCATGGCTGGGTAACGCATCTTGATCCTGAAACAAGGGCCGAACTTCTACAAAAACACGAAATAGAAGATATTGACACCCATTTCCACTTTATTGAGCCGGGGTTTAACTTTCGCTTGACCGATTTGCAAGCATTCATAGGTTTGCGTCAGCTGGAAAGAATGGATTGGCTGGTTGAAAAAAGATTTCAAAATCACGCGCTCTATAAAAAACTGCTGGCCGGCCGATTTATGACCCAGGTCTATGATGAAAGAACGACTGTTTGCAGTATTCACTTTTGCGCGCTAGCCAATAGTTATCAAGAAAGGAATGCGCTGATCATGGCGCTTGAGAAATCGGGTATATCAACAAGACCGTTCACTTCCGGAAATCAGGGGTTGCATCCATATTGGTTTAGAGAATATGGAAAATTCAACGATTCCATGGCCGACAAATTATACCACTGCGGATTCTTTCTCCCAAACCATCCGTATCTTAAAAAAGAAGATGTTGAATATATTTGTTCAGTAGTAATTAAGGCGGCTCTGGATTTTAGAAAAGGAGGGAAATAAATGGCAAAAATCCTAGTTACCGGTGGAGCCGGATATATAGGTTCGATTTTAACTCCCATGCTCTTGAACGTAGGCCACGAAGTTATGGTGTTAGACAACTTTATGTATGGTCAAACGTCGCTTCTTGATTGTTGTCATAATCCCCTTTTAAGGATAGCCCGGGGAGACGTTAGAAACGAAGACCTTCTGAGAAGCTTGGTCAAGCAATCGGATGTCATTATCCACCTTGCTTGTATCGTCGGCGCGCCGGCTTGTGATAAAGACCCAGCCACAGCCAAAGCCGTAAATCTTGACTCTATTAGAACCATACTCAAGCACAGAACAAACCAACCAATTCTCTTCCCCAACACTAACAGCGGCTACGGTATCGGCCAGGAAGAAATTTTTTGCACCGAAGAAACTCCCTTAAATCCGGTATCACTCTACGGGCGACTAAAAGTTGAAGCGGAACGGGAAATATTAAGCAGAGAAAATTCAATCACTCTACGCTTGGCCACCGTGTTTGGCATTAGTCCGAGAATGCGCCTTGATCTTTTGGTCAATGATTTCGTTTATCGGGCTGTGAATGACCGGTTTGTGGTTCTATTTGAAAGCCATTTCAAAAGAAATTATATCCATATTCGCGATGTGGCGCGCGCATTCATGCATTGCATAACCCGCTTTGAAACGATGAGAGGGCAGACCTACAATGTCGGACTAAGTGATGCCAATCTTAGCAAACTAGAATTGTGTCAAGAAATTCGGAAGCAAATTCCAGAATTTTACTTCCACGAAGCGGAAATAGGACAAGACCCGGACAAAAGAAACTACATCGTCAGCAACGAAAAAATTGAAAAAACCGGATTCCTTCCTAATGTCTCGCTTCAAGAGGGTATCTCCGAATTAATTAAAGGATATCAAATTATCAAACAAAACAAATTCTTGAATATTTAAAAGATAAAAGCCCCAAACGGGCTTTTATTATTGACCAATTTTACAGCAACAGTCCTTCAATCTCATGAATATGCCCGACCCAAGAATCCGCCTCCTCAACACATCTTCCCACGGCTATGGTTTTCATACCCAACGATCTCGGCATAAAAATATCTGTCTTCGGATTATCGCCTATATATACATGCTCATCGGGAGTAAACACCGATTGTTCCAGAAAATGCCTGAATACTTCAAGGTTTTTCTTTCTTGTGTCGCCAAAGAAAGAAAACTGAAACATCCGAAAATTAATTCCGATCTTTCCCAATACCTGTTGCGCGAAACTTCTTGAGGAGCCGGTGATAAGAAACAAGTAGTATTTAGCATGGAGTCGCTCCACAATCCCAACGAGCTTTTCATCTCGCGGGATAAATTCAACGATGTTCGCCCTTTCCAAGGATTGATGAACAACCTTCACCGGATCTAAAAAACCCAATTTTTCAAGAACCTTAGGCCAACTGCCCAATCTTATGGCTTCTTTTTCATAAATTTCTCTGATTCTTTCAACACTCTCCAATTCTGGCTTTTTACTCAAAATAGCCAGAGCAACCTGAACGGTGACCCTTTGATATATTTCCGGACTATCAGAGTATAATGTCCGGTCAAGATCAAACCCCACCGCCTTGATCATGCTAAACTTAATGTTCACTTTTTGCTCTCCAATATCTTTCGGATATTATCAATAAAGCCGCCTGCGCCTTTTGCGACGATCTTTTTGGTTAACTTGTTCGTCTCGCTGTCAAATTGGACATAAGAAACATGCTCCTGCCCCGGATGCTTGAAATCAACCTCCACCGGATCAGAATCCGCTTGTAGTTTGTCGTATACCCGCGGATCATTCGGGTCAGACAATAGACCATCACCCTTAGGCCTCTCTGAAATTCTTCTCTTGGCGATCTCTTCGGGACAAACAATTTCCAATGTTATAACCTTGGCGCCGCAACAGGAAGCAACCCCGTACACCTGATGACGCCGAGACGTCCGCCTATTCACACTATCAAAAATAACTCCTTGATTAAGATTGAGATGGATAGCGATTATTCTGTCTATCTCACGAAGAACGAAATCAAATGTCTTGGGCATCTTTTTATAACCGTGTCTTCTCCTTATTTCATTCTGATTAATGACGGTAAAATTTTTTAAATGAACAAGTAGTTTTTTAGCGGCTGCCGACTTGCCCGTACCCGGCATTCCACACAACAGAATCAAATACCTAACAGCTTGACGGCGTTGACGACTCATAACTACAATCTCCAATTTGACACTATTGACTAAATAAAAGTTTATCAATCTAATCTGTAAAAGTCAAAATAATTGACGAGATTAAAAAAGTTCATTATTATAAGCCAAAAGTTCATTAACAAACGGAGTAAACATGGAGTTAGGTCTGAAAGGAAGAGTTGCTCTTATTACCGGTTCCACCCGCGGACTGGGCAAAGCCATTGCCGAAGCATTAGCGGCAGAAGGCGCTGACATTATTATAAACGGGCGCTGGAGTAAAACCGTCGGCAATGTTGCATACGAAATTGAACGCAAATTCAATTATAATATTCACGCATATCAATTCACCTGCGACGCGACTGACCCTCAAGGAATCAAAAAGTTCTTCGGTGAAAAAATAAGCAAAACGGGACTGGATATTTTGGTGAATAATGTCGGCAATATAGAAACATTCGGAAAATTTGAAGATCTGAACGAAGACGACTGGCGAAAATCGTTTGAACTCACTTTTATGAGCGCGGTTCGATTCATCGAAGTATCACTCCCATACCTCAAAACATCAAACCAGCCAAGAATTATAAACATTTCCAGTTTATCGGCCCATCAACCCAGTTTCACTGGCTTAAATCCCCACTATGGATTCGCCAAAGCGGCAATGATCAATTTAACAAAAAATCTGGCTAACGATTTTGGCAGATATGGAATAACCGTAAATGCTGTCTGCCCAAGCACGCTTAGCGGAGGCGGATGGGAACAGAACATAAAAGATAGAGCCGAACGCGACAGAATTACGGCTGAAGAAGCAGAAATAATAATGAGAACCGAGGAAAGTAAAAAATCACCTCTCGGCCAAATGGGCGAATTAAAAGATGTTGCCGGTCTGGTAGTTTTTCTGGCTTCGGCCAACGCAAAATTCCTGACAGGGCATTGCTATAATATTGACGGCGGAATCACGAGGTCTGTCCTATGAGAAAAAAAGTTCTTGTCTGCGGAGCCAGCGGATTTATAGGAAGAAATCTTTTTGAGTTTTTGTCTCCAAGAGCCGACCTCGATGTTTATGGAACATATTTGACCAATGAAGACCCGAACAAGCAATCGCCGCATCGGCGTCTGTGGCGGGTGGATCTTACTAACCTTGAATCAGCCAGAAAAATTACCGGCGGCTTCGATATCGTCATCAACGCCGCCGCCATGACTGACGGGTCAGGAGCGGTAAAAGCGCATCCGGAAAGATACATCGCCGCCAGCAACAGAATAAACGCAAACCTGATCGAAGCCGCCCATGATAACAGTACGCCGCAATTTGTTTTTCTAAGCTGCACTATGATGTATCCGTCAAGCAGCCGGCCGCTTGGCGAAGAAGAAACAGAATTAAATAATATTTACGCCTGGATCAAAGTATTCGCGGAACAGCTCTGCCAATTTTATTCAAAACTAGGCAGAACAAAATATACCGCAATCCGTCATTCTAATATCTACGGTCCATACGATAAGTTTGACTTGAATCACGGCCATGTTTTTGCCGCAACGATAACTAAAGTTATGACCAGCGCCGATGGCGGCAAAATAACCATGTGGGGACGCGGCAGTGAAAAACGGGATTTTCTGCATGTTTCAGACCTGTTAAAATTTATAGAACTGGTTATAGACAAAGCCGATCATGAATACGATGTTTTCAACGTTGGACTGGGGCAATCTTTTTCAGTGAAAGAGCTGGTTGAGAGAATAACTTCTATATCCGACAAAAAGTTAACCATTGAATGGGATGTATCCAAGCCAAGCGCAAACAACGAAATACTGATTGATATCAGAAAAGCAGAAAGAATTCTCGGCTGGAAACCTATAATTGACTTAAACGGGGGAATACGGCAAACTATTGACTGGTACTTGAAAAATAAAGGAGACCACAATGGAAGGTAACTTCCTCTTAAATCGTGAGCAGGTCCTATTTTATCGAAAAAACGGATATCTTATAATCCCCGACGTTCTCTCTGGCGACCAATGCGACAGGATGAATGAGATCTTTGAGCAAAGGGCTGTTTCCATCAATTCGGAGACCGGTCAGCCGTACGACCCGGAATATAAGGGCATAATGAACCTAGATAGAGATGATTATAGAATTAGAAATCTTATCTGCTATTACAAGATCGTCTTGGTTCTTGACACCCTTCAGGATGCAGAAGTTGTAGGTCTCCAATCAATGTTCTTATTCAAGAAAGCCCACTCACCGCAAGCATGGAACCCCCACCAAGATAATGCTTATCCCAGGGCACCTCATGGTATGTACATAACCGGAAACATTCCTTTTGCCGACCAAGACAAGGAAAATGGATGTATGTTCATTTACCCCGGCTCCCACAATGAGAGATTGCTTCCCGCCAAATTCTTCAAGAGCTTTCATGAAGAAAAGGGCAAAAATCCGGGGCATGACCTGTCCGGAAGCTTGCCCTCGGATTATAAGCCGGCGGATGTGCCTATGATGAAGGGATCATTACTCGTTCTTCACGGAAACGTGGCTCATGGTTCCTATCCCAATAATTCAGATCGTAACAGACCGATGTTTCTTGTCCCCTACGGAACAAGGGGCATAACACAACATCCCAACTTCATTCCAGGAAGAACTGGAAAGAGAGAAGAATTCAGTTTAAGACCACTAAGATATGGCCTGGATTTATAAATTAAGTTATCACACAGGTCACCGCTCGGTTAATGAGCGGTTTTATATACCCGTAAAACTGGACAACGTTCACGTTTTACGATATTGTATTGCTATTCTGCAACTTTACAACTCATGAAAAAGGAGAGAAGTAGTGAAACAAATTCAGATGAAAACAACACTTGATCCTTCAGCTCAAAAAATTGCTGACAAAATACGCCAAGCCCTTCCTTTGGGCTGTAAACGTATTTTGCTTGTTGAACCGCCTAATGTCCCGGAAGAAGACTGGGATCCTGGCGTTGCTAACGATAACAGATACCCTGTCTACGAGCCATACGGATTAGGCGTCATATCTTCTTGCGTAAAGTTACGGGGTTATAAAACAGATATCATTGACCTCAATTTTATGCTTCAGGACGCTTTTAAAAGTGACCCGAACAATTTTAAGTATCGGCTATGGGAAGAATGGTTAAAAAATAAACTTGACCATTTCAAGCCCGATATGGTCGGCGTCACCTGTATGTTCACCATATACCATCGCTCGATGGCTAGGATTGCCAGATTTATGAAAGAATACGATCCGAATATTGTTGTGATTGCAGGCGGCGTACACACTACCATGGCCTCAACCGATATCACGTCCTCTCCCGGCCAACTGGTTCTGGAAGATTGCAAAGAGATAGATTTTGTCGGTTTGAATGAAGGTAATGACAGTTTCGCGGATTTTCTAGATGTAGCTAATAATCGAGCGGGTCCAGATATGCTGAAACAAGTCGCGACCCTTACGGAGGATGGGTATACGGCAATTACAAAGAGAGCCGAACCGAAAACAGAGACGTTGAATATTGCGCCCGATTATCATGACCTACCTATTGAAAGATACAGCTCTCTGGGAAGAATCGGGACTTTTTACTGGTTATTTCCTCCCGGAACTCGGGCCGGCACTATCTTGATAAATAGGGGCTGCAGAGCTCACTGCAGATTTTGTTCAGTTGATGAGTTCAATGGCCGAGGCATTGTATTAAAAAAAGACATAGACACGGTTTTAGACGAACTTGAAAGATTAAGAGATCGATACGGAATCCGTCACGTAATGCTGTTAGACGATGATATTTTGAACGGAGAAGCAAGGACAGTAGCCCTTTTTGAGGGTTGGGCAAAAAGAAAACTGGGCATTACTTGGGACGCGTCAAACGGAGTTATCGCGTCTGCTTTAACTGATGAGATAGCCCATGCGGCTTCCGAATCGGGTTGTATAGCATTGAGTTTCGGCATTGAATCCGGTAATCCGGAGGTGTTAAAAAATATACCAAAACCAAGTGGAGTAAAGCATTACATCCGAGCCGGAGAAATAATGAAAAAACATCCCGAGATATTCACTAAAGGACTGCTAATGGTCGGTTTTCCGCCCGAACCAGAAAGAAATTTCCCCGGCGAATCGATTGGAATGATTTGGGACACGATAAATGTTGCCAAGCAGATGGATTTGGATTGGTATACAATCCAACCGCTTAACTTTATTCCTGGAGTTGATATTACAAATCACGCCCTTGCCCAAGGAGTTATAACAAAGCAAGGACTGACAGACGGCTCAGAAAGGCCCGTCGTAGGTTCTACCGGCAAACAGGAGCAGAGATCAAAACAAGAGAAATCCAATGCTAGGCCGTTCACGGATCATCTTCGTGGCAACCCAGACAGAATACCCGAGAGAGATGAGCTAATCGATATTTGGTTCGTAATGGATTATATGGTCAACTATGAAAAGCTTTGGAATCTTAAAATTCCAATAAAGATAAAGATGCTACATAAATTGTTTGTGAATATGTGCGATAAAACACATAAAGAGAATGCTCTCGGTAATTTATTTTTTGCCCTTCTGGAATACAAATTGAGTCACAAAGATCAGGCCCGTCATCGCTTGAGCTTGGCCAGAGAATTTTCAGAAATTAACGATTATTGGAAACAAAGATTTCCGATATTAGAGCTGGATAAACTTGCTGATAACTTACAGAATATGATAGATCATCCAAGGGACTAGACAGTCCCTTTTTAATTATTTACAATATCGCCAAGCTTTTTAAAAATAAGGCGGTTTAATGCTCAAATATGTAGATCCGAACATTCTTAAGATAACCAATGCCTTTATGTATACTGAATATCCTCATAAAAGCTTCTGGTCAACCGAGGCGCGAGACAAGGATTATCGTTCGGTGTTACTAGAACTGCTAACCAACGAACCGACAACTCCCCTGTTACTCTACGTTCATATCCTATACTGCACCGAGCTTTGCTGGTTCTGTACGTGTCACATAGAAAAAGCCACAAAAAATTACGGCTTGCGAGAAACTTATCTGGAAATGCTTTATTCAGAGATCCGATTGTTACGAAATTTTTTTGATCAACATTCACTGACTCCAAATTTTACAGAGATACATCTGGGCGGCGGCTCTCCGACCGATCTCAATGTAGTTGACTTTGACCGCTTAGTGGAGAATTTGAGCTCAATAGTAAATATTGGGAAATTGAGCGAATTTTCTATTGAAATAGATCCTCGACATAGTACTAAACAAATGCTCGGATATTACCGAAGCAAAGGGATAAATCGAATCTCGTTCGGTATCCAGGATTTTGACCCCAACGTTCAAAAAGCCATTAACAGAATCCAGCCGGTAGAACTCGTAGAAAATCTCATGGGCCCCGAAACGAGCGAACTTTTCCCTAACGGCGTAAACTTTGACATTATATGCGGCCTGCCTCATCAAACCATTGAAACTATCAAGAGAACAGCGGAAGAATGTGTCCGCCTTTCACCGGACAGAATTTGCTTTAACTATCTCCACCAAGCTCCCGAATTTTCGAAACACCAGAAACTTATGTCTGACGGTAAATTCGGAAGGCCGGAGTGTCTTCCGGATTTTTATGAGAGAAAGGAATTCTTTGTTGTATTTTTGGAGACATTAGCTAAGGCCGGCTATGTACGTACCGGATACGATCATTTCGCCAAACCGACCGACGCCGTGGCAAAGGCCATGACAGAAGGGAAAATGCAATGGAACGCGCTCGGAGTAACCGCCGGAAGATATGCCAGTGTCATCGGTGTAGGAGTACATAGTTATGGCACTATCGGTGATTACTACTTCCAAAATTTCTATGATATATATAAATATCAAGAATCTTTAGAGCTGGGGCTATTCCCTATATTCCGAGGCCACAAACAAAACCAGGACGATCTTATCAGAAAAGATGTTATTCAAACTTTACGAAGTTTCTTTTCTATAGATTTCAGGAGTATTGACGCCAAATACAACATTGATTTTGAAAACTATTTTGAGAAAGAGTTGCTTGCTTTGAACGACTACGTTAAAGACGGGCTGGTCGAGTTAAGAGGTCGGGCTATTATTATCACCGAGAAGGGGCATCAATTTGCTAATACTGTCTGTTATGTATTTGATGAGTATAAGAAAGCACGGCCCAGATTCTGACCTCGCCATGGCGGGGTTTTTTATTTATCCCGTTAGAAGTAGCCCAGCCAAGGTCTATTTATGGATTCGCTCTCTTAAGAGCGAGCTAGAATTCTAACGGACGGACGGATTTACAATTGTTAAAAATTGTGGTACAAAAAATAATCAAAGTTCATTAAAAAGAGGCGCCGTGACTACGTCTATGCTCAAGGTCATCCAACCGACTGAAAGCCCGCCTTATCCGGTGGCGGCAAAGCCGCCGCCCAAAACAATAAAGATCGGGCCCATCCAGCTTAACAACAGTTTCTCCGGACAGTGCTATTTGCCTCTTTCAGTCGGAATGCTCCAGGCCTACGCGCAAAAACATTTATCTTACGCTGAATATTATGAATTCTTATTGGCTATTTATGACTTCGCGCCGATCTCCGAGATCGTAGACCGACTAAGCGATGCCGATATTTTGGCCATAAGTTTATATGTTTGGAATTTTGAAAATTCAATGGCTGTCGCCAAAGAGTTCAAGAGTCGTTATCCAAACAGATTGGTTATAGCGGGCGGGCCTCATGTGCCGGACAGCAAAAAACAATTTGCGAGAATAAAGAAAACCGACCCCAAACCGAACGAACTGAAGCGCAAAAGAATTGGGATGACCGAGAAATTTCACAGAGATCATCCTTACATTGACGTTGCCTGCCATGGCGAAGGCGAACGGGTGTTTAGATATATTTTAGAACAAATAGCCATTGACGGGCTTAGAGATAAGAGCAAATTGCCGTCAATAAGTTATATTGATGAAAATGGCAGATTCCAGCATAACCCCAAACTCGAACGAATGCATGACCTGTCTGAAGTACCCTCTCCATACCTAGAAGGGATATTTGACCCCCTTATGGCTGCCAACCGCGAACAAAAATGGATCGCGATGTGGGAAACCGACCGGGGCTGTCCATATCAATGCACATATTGCGACTGGGGCGGCGCCATTGAAGACAAAATAAGTCCTTTTTTGTTTGAAAGAGTGGCGCGGGAAGCCGAATGGTTCGGGAAACACAAGATACCTTATATTTTTTTGGCAAACGCCAACTTTACCATTTTAAAAGTTGATGTTGAGATAGCCAGAAAACTGGCTGAAGTTAAAGCAATTTACGGTTATCCCGAAGGCATATCCGTTCAGAACGCTAAAAACCCTAAGCCCCACGCCTTTGAGGCCCTGGCCATCCTTGAAGGAGCCGGATTGAACAAAGCCACAGTTATGTCCATTCAGTCCAAGAATTACGATACACTTAAGGCAGTCCGCAGAGAAAATATGAAGCCGGATGAATATAAGCAAATCCAAAGCAGATTAAGAGAAAAGGGCGTCTACACAATGACGGACTACATTCTTCCGATGCCGATGGAAACATACGAGAGTTTATTGAGCGGCATCGCCGCCATTATCTCCGAAGGACAGCACGACCGTATCCAATTCAACAATCTTTCCATCCTGCCGAACGCCGAAATGGGCGATCCGGAATATCAAGAACTTTACGGAATGGAAATAGTCAGAACGCCGATAACCAACATCCACGGCAGGAAAAACGCCTCCGTCAGCGGTGTTGAAGAAATGCAGGACTTGGTCATCGCGACCAACACCATGCCTCGTGAGGAATGGGTTAAAGCCAGGACATTGTGCTACATTGTCGCGTTTGCTTACTTCAACAAGCTTCTCCAAATACCGATAATGACATTGCATGAAATTTACGGTATTCCTTATCGAGATATTTTTGAAGCATTAATGGAAAAACCGAAGCAAACTGATAACTCCCCAGTTTTTCGGGAAATACTGGATTTCTTCCGCTCTTTTTCAAAAGGTATGCAAGAAGGAACGCGAGAAGAATTCTTCCATTCTCCTGAATGTCTGGACATATTGTGGCCACCCGATGAGTACGCCCTGATCAAACTATGCCGAGAAAACAAGCTTGAAGAATTTTACAAAGAAGCGGAACAAGTGTTGACGCAACTTGTGGAACCGGACAAACCGATAAAGCCCCTGCTTGAAGCCATGAAACTCAACCAGTCGCTTATCAAACTTCCGTTTCAGACGACTGACCTTGAAATAACTCTGTCATACAATATTTGGGAAATATACCAAGCCGTCCGCTTGGAACAAAAAATTGAACTGAAACAAGAGATTCATCGATATGTCATAGATCGAACCAGTGAACGCTGGAACTCGTGGGAAGAATGGTACGAAAAAATGGTCTGGTGGTGCAACCGCCGAGGCGCTTATCTATACGGCAATAAAAATCCCCTGCCGGACATTGAAGGACATCACTAATTTCTGTCCCACGCTTATACACAAGCGTGGGATTTTTAATTATTAGGACTTACTCGCTTGAGACAGGAAGCCTAAATTTTAAGAGCTTGGCCTGTCTCAAGCCACAAGGGTTTGGCCAATTTCTTCGTTAAAATACTGAAAAATTCGCTCACCATAGTTCTACTATGGCTCCCAAATTTTTCAGTATTTTGCCTTGAACTTGGTCAAACGCGTAAATCCTAATTATTCTAGAATTTTTTAAATTTTATTCCGATACGAGAAAGAGCTAAAAAGGTAACGGCTAAGGTTTTACCATCCGTTATCTCTCCATTATATATCATACTCAACCATCTGTTTAACGGTATGACAACGGTTTCAATACGCTCATTATTATCTAATTTAGGATTTGATGCTTTGTAACATCCAGTAAATACATATGGGATATAATAATTTCTTATAGTACTGGGATCAAACCAAATTTTATTGGCGTTCAATTTAACTATTTTTTGGCCCTTGAATCCGGTTTCTTCCAGCAGTTCTCGTCTGGCTGCGCTTGAAGACAGTTCACGACTTTCTTTATTTCCTCCGGGTAATTCTATAAATATCTTGCCGGCGGCATGCCTAAACTGACGTATCGCCACTACCTCTTTATTTTTAGTAAGCGGAAAAATGACAACCGAATCGACCCCGCCTACCAGAAACGAGAACTCTTCCTTTTTACCGCCAACCGGCTCAATAAACTTTTGTAGGAAAAACATTTTGTTATATTTCTCTGCAAGAATCCGAGGCCTGCCTACTTTTAGCCAAGGTTTTATTTTAATTCTAGAATTCATCACTAGATGTTAGTAATAAACGCCGCTCGTGTCAAAAGAAGTATTCGGCCTTGGGTTTTTTAATTTTTTATGACAGAATTGGTCTATGAAAAATCAACCCGATAAATATAAAGTTGGGATAATAGTTCCGACCATGAACAGGCCGGATTTTGTAATTCGACAGTTGAACTACTATTCTCGTCTAGAATCTCCGCATACAATTTACTATACTGACTCTAGTAATCCAGAAAATGCGCAAATAATCAAAACGGGGATAGATAAAGTGGGTGACAAATTGAATGTAGTTTATCAGCATAGACCGGCAGGAGATACTATTAAATCCCTCATAGAATTACTAACGGCAGTTAAGGAAGAATATGTAACTTTTATCGGCGACGACGATTATCATGTCCCCGACACGCTAAGTATCTGCACTGAATTTTTAGAAAATCATCCTGAATACCGAGTAGCTATGGGACGCTCCGTCACGATACGAACCAGGGACAATAAAGTATATGGTGAATTAACTGGAATTCACGATTACGCCCGTTATTCCATAGAAGCGGATAACGCCTCCGAAAGACTGCTTGATTATCTGGGGCCCCACTTTACTTCAATTATTGCCGCAGTAGTTCCAACAAAAAACCTGCTTAGATATTTTAAAAACGGTGAAAAAATTAAAAGTATCGATATCAAGGGCGAATACCTGCCCTGTTGTCTAATGATAATTGACGGCAAGCTGAAGATTGTGGACCACTTAGGCCTAATAAGGCAGATACATAAGAGCCACTTTCGACTTGACGACATGTTCGACCAATTTACCAGTCCCGAATGGAACGCTGACTATCAAGAGCTTCGAAGAAATGTAGTTCAAGGACTGATTACACAAGACAAAATCACGCCGCAAGAGGCAGAAAATAATTTCAAAAAGGCCTACTGGCTTAATTTCCAAAAATATATTTCCATAGCTTACTCTGATAATTTCTCACCAAGTTCATCAAAAAATAGAAGCAAATCTAGAATGCTAAGAACAATAATTGCCTCCCGTCTTCCCTTGCTTAAAAAAATCTATAGAAAAATAAGGCCAATCTTAACTGACAAACCCCAATTACACTACGAGGTTCTACAATCCGGCTCTAAATACCATAAGGATTTTCAAGATATTATTAATTCTCTAAACAAACCAATGTAGCCACCATAAATCGGTCCTTATTGATACTTTTTGACACTTCTGTAGAATTATAGATAAAAAAATAATTACAAATAATAATGATAAATATTAATATAAAGAAAATCCGCCACGCACTCTGGCTTTTTAAGAAAGCGTACGGCGGCTATAGGGTCCAAATTTTAGCCATAACCATTCTTGGCTTTATAAGCGGGCTGGCAAGCGGTATCGGCATCAGTATGCTTATCCCCATATTCGCTTTAGTCGCCGGAGAAGCGGACATGAGCAATATTGAAGGTCTGCCGGATATTCTTGGCAAATTTTTTAATTTCCTGAATCTGGGACACAATCTGCCGTTTATATTAGCGATAATGATATCTTTATTTGTCTTAAAAGCAGTAGTGTCTCTTACGGCCAGCTATATAAACGAGAAGGTCAGCGGCCGGTATATGAAAGATATGCGATTATTGTCATTTGAAAGGACATTGAGGTCCGACTGGTCTTACCTTATGAACCAAAAAGTCGGTTATCTGGACAGGGTCATCACCGACGATGCCGTCCACTCGGCAGCTATATTGAAAGGCATCAGCGATACTATTTTGCGCTTCACGACCTTGGCCGTATATTCATTCATAGCTTTGGAGATTTCAGTCAATATAACTTTCATAGCCCTAGGGAGCGGAGCAATCATATTTTTACTGCTCAAGCCGTTTTTCTACAAGATCCGGAAGCTTTCTGAATTTTTAAACATAAAAAGCAAAGAAATAAGCCACTTTATCAATGAAGGCCTGATAGGAATGAAAATGATTAAATCGTCCGCAATTGAACAAGCCGTAATTAATAAAAGTCAGATTAGTTTTAATGAAGTCAAGAAAGCCCAACTCAAATCGACAATTCTTAGCGATCTTCAGAGCATACTATTTGAGCCGGCAAGTTTGATTTTTATCTCTTTTGTCTTTGCCTTTTCATATAAATCTCCCGACTTCAATATCGCTTCTTTCATCGTTATTATTTATCTGATACAAAAAATATTTTCTTTTATCCAGGCAATTCAGGGAAAGGTCAACACCATCAACGGCGCTCTTCCTTATCTGGGCACGATGCTCTCCTATCAGGAATCCGCTCTTAAACGCCGGGAGGACTACTCGGATGGCAAACCTTTCCAGCTTGAAAAGTCGCTTGATATCAAAAATGCTTCATTCGCCTACCCAAACACAGACAAGCAGGTTTTATCGGATCTTAACTTTTCCATCAAAAGAGGAGAAATGGTCGGCATAATCGGCCCGTCCGGCGCCGGCAAAACCACACTAGTTGACACACTCTTGCGCCTACTGAAACCGATGAAAGGAGTAATAACGGCAGACGATATGGATATAAACTTAATAAATCTGATCGAGTGGCGCAAAAGAATAGGATACGTGCCGCAAGACGCTTTTCTGATCAATGACACCATCGGAGCCAACATACGCTTTTACGACCATTCCCTTCCCAAAGAAGATATAATAGTGGCTTCAAAAATGGCCAATATCTATGACTTTATTAACAGCTTGCCTGACAAGTTTAACTCTCCGGCAGGAGAACGAGGGGTTAAATTATCAGGGGGACAAAAACAGCGTATTGCTTTGGCCAGAGCGCTGGCGCGCAAGCCCTCGATCCTTATCTTGGACGAAGCAACAAGCGCTTTAGACAACGAATCCGAAAAATTAATCCAAGAATCCATAAATAACCTGAAGGGTCAAATTACAATCATTATTATCGCCCATCGTCTTTCAACAATAATGAATGCCGATTCTTTGATGGTATTAGAAAACGGAAGAATAGTTGAATCCGGCAAACCGCAAGAACTGATAAAAAACGAGGATTCGTATCTTTATAGATCCCAACATACTGGATAGATTTTAAATGGCTAACCCCTTTGAACTAAACTTGATTATAATCGTAGCTACTTCCTTTCTTTTTTGGCTTGTTTTTTTAAGATTGACCCGAAATATCAAAACCATGATTGGAGGAGGCGGTTGTGATAACGATTATATGATTCGCGCCGCCGCCAAATCCAATGAATGGAAATGGCCGTCGGATATGCACACAAAAACATACACCGGCACCGCTACTTCTCAAAAAAACCTAACGATTCTATTACTGGTATTATTCCAAAGAATATTTCGAGATAAACAAAACGAGTTTCCCATTGTCGCCTTATGGAGCTTCGCCCATGTTACGTCGGTTTTCCTCATCTACCTCATTGCCTCAAACTACTGGGGAGCAAATATTGCTTTACTGGTAAGCTTATTTTACATTTCTTCTTTCTGGATGTGGCAAATGTCTCTTTTTGTCGGCCACCTCAATGTCGCCACGATGTTCTTTCTTTTAAGCGTCTATTT
>Ga0210057_1004201_pt1 | contig 19357 bp, 12 predicted proteins | sample CryGeyCG2114_010_2_FD_183968 | JGI IMG/M metagenome (GOLD analysis project Ga0210057, IMG submission 183968) | Groundwater microbial communities from aquifer - Crystal Geyser CG10_big_fil_rev_8/21/14_0.10 (SPAdes) (version 2) | ecosystem: Environmental > Aquatic > Deep subsurface > Groundwater ...
CGGAGCATCATAGACCGTTCAAGGTCTAAAATGTAATTAAAAGGAGAATTAACTTGATATATAAGCTTTTTTTCCTTTACTTCACAGTTCGTTAGTAAAAATTTCAAAAGTGAGTTTTTATCTTCCACTGTAGAACTTTCAAATAATTTTTTAGAATTTTTACACAGGTCTACTACTTGTATTATTTGACTTTTATAAGAGAAGTCTGCTTTTATATATTCTGAAAGTTTATTTTGTGCATCCAGTGTTTTGTCCTTATAGGTCTGCAATTTTTCTGCATACTGTTCCTTAGTAATACTCAAAGATTCTGTATAGTAATCATCTATCAATTTATCACTAGCTTTTTGCCATTTCTTAGACTCATCTTCACAGATAGATATTTGATTATCCCTAAAGTCTTTTTCGTAGTTGATACTTTTGTTTATTTCCTTATCTATTACTTTTATCAAACCATCAGGCATACTGGAAAGGCGGTCTAAAAGGGCTAGAATTGGCTCTAGGAGCTTCTTTTCATTGACTCTGGTATTTGTCTTAGAGCATACATTTTTTCCATTAGAGCAGACATAGTAAATATTGCCATTATTCTTTATTCCTTCTGGTGTCATAGTACAGCCACAATTAGGACATTTTGCTAGACCTTTAAAAATATAAGTTAGGCTTTTCGTATGTGATTTTATATTATTATTTTTACCACTTCTGACATCCTGACATAAATCAAATATTTCTTGTGTAATTATTCTTTCATATGAATGAGAATAATTGCCTCGCATAGACCTTCTTATTCCAATATAAAATGGGTCTGTTAATATATTTCTTATATTACTTTTTGAAACCTTAAAGCCACCTTTTGACCTTAATCCTTCTTCATACATAAAATCAGCAATCTTATCATCTGAGTACTGACCTGTGCTATATAAGTCGTACATTTTAATTATATACAAATATCTAGCTGGGTCTTTAATAACTATTTTTTTACTGTCTGGGTCTGATAAGTCAATTCTAGAATTTATATATCCTATTGGGATAGAGCCAGTAGCCCGTCCTTCTTTTCTCATAGTTTCATAAGCTCTTTTTACATTATCGCTTATAGCACTTGAAAAATATTCTGCAAAAACAAGACTCATTTGAAACTGAGTTTTTTGATTAGCATTCATTTCTCCTTTGATAATCTGATTATCAGAAGCAAAATGTATTTCTATCTTATATTCTTGTGCTAGTTTAAATAATATTGGTATTCTTTTATCAAATACACTTCTTGAAAACCTATCAACTTTATCAAAAACAACAGCTATTATTTCTTTTTGATTATCAAGAAAAGCTAAGGCTTTATCAAATTCATCTCGTTTTGTTTTATATGCACTTTCACTAAAAACAAATCTTTCAGCTATTTCTAAGTTATTTCTTTTGCAATAAAGTTCAATTCGTTCAACCTGAGCAGGTAGTGAATTTCCAGCTTCTTTTTGTTCTTCAGTTGAGACTCTGGCTAAAATTATTGCTTTCATAATTATGTGATTATCTTATTATATTCTTCCTTAAACTCTTTATCTTCGTTTATATTAAACAATGGAAGCCCAATTAAAATATAGTCTTTACTTTCAGCTCTTAGTATATCCTTATGATATTTCTTTGTAATTTCTTTTAGAAAATCATTTTTCCATTTATCTATATCAAGAAGATTATCTCCTTTAGGTTCAATAAATACTTGATAGTAAAGTTTCTGTGTTTCCTTTAAGAAAAGAATAAAATCAGGTTGAAAACCTTGTCCTGTTTTAAAGTCGTATATTTTATACTGCTCCTCATTTCTTAAAAGATAGACTTCTTTGTATTTTTTCTGTAGATTCCCAATAGTCTCTTTTATAAATTCAATTAAGCCTTTTTCTTCGCTTGTACCATAAAATGAATCTATTACATACCATTCTTCATATTTTAATTCATCTTCTAGTCTTTGGCTGTGTTCATCTTTTTTGACACTTTTTTTAACTTCATCAAATAAATCACTAAATTTGCCAGTCTTAAATTCAGTTCCTTTATATGGATTGATGTTCAGTTTAAGTTCAAATAGAAATGCATCAAAAAATCTAGAAAGAATTACTAGCTTTTCTTTGTTTGTAATATCTTCAAATTCTTTATCTTTAGTAATAATTTGTATTTTAAAATTACCAATGAAGTCTTTTCTAAAGTCCTCAATACTTTCAATATCAAGTTCTTCTTTTAATAGCTCAAATCTGAATAATGATTTATCAGATTTAGCTTTACTATTTAGTGCTTTGTAAAAGATATGTTTTTCAAATGCTTTTATTTCTTTTGTTATGGTCTTTAGCCCAGTTTCGTTGATGTTTAATCTTTCTATATCGGTATTTTCACTATCAAAATCCAATTCTTGCTCTTTAATGCCAAGATTATGAAGATTAAATTTAAATTTAAGATTTTCCTTTAAATCATTTAAGGTTTTCTTTCTTCGTTCAGGATTATCAATTTGCTCATTTTTCCATACCATTACATCCTTATAAAAATCACTTTCTATAAATTCTTTTTTAAGTTTAAATACCTTAACAACCTTTCCATCATCAATAAAACCTTTCTTTTTAAGTTCTCGTTTTAATTCATCAATATATCTATGGTCTGAATCACTATGATAGTAAAGCTCTTCTAAAACTCTCATTTCATTCTTTAAATTTTCATCAAACTTCCTTTTATTCTTCTGTATATCCTTATAGGCAAATGGACAATATCTAACACCTCGTCCGATAAGCTGAATTTCAGATATGGTAGTACTTCCAGCTTTTCTTTCTCCTTTAGTATCTTTACCTTCATCTCTGCCTTTATATAAACGGACAATATCAAAAAGATTAAGCACATCCCAGCCCTCAGTTAGTCTATTAACTGTAAATATTGCCCTTATGTGATTATTTTTATCTTCTAAACTATTCAATAGTTTTTCTTGGTCTTCGTCTGTTTTCTCTTTCTTTGTTTTGTTTGTTTTTGAGTTTGTAATAATACAGTTTCTTTCTATAAAATTATATTTAATGAAATCAATTATTTCTGTTATTTTTATTTTTTCTTTTTTAATAAATTGAATAACATCAAGCACTCTAGATTTTCCTTGTTCATAGACTTCTTCTCCTTCATTGAATTTATCTTCAATATTTTTTAAAAAATCAAAATCGCTGACCTTTAAAGATTGTGTTAGTTTAAAAAATTCATTAAAGTCTTTTTTTGATTCTTCAATCGTTTTACTTCTAAAAAGAATAACTGGTTTAAAGTTAGGAATGTTATTTTTTAGAGCAATTCTATCTCTGTACCAATTAAAAATAAGCACTTGTAGAATACGCTCTTTCTTTTCAAGGGTAGAGGATACGAGATTTATTTCTTTAGTATATCCAGCAGATAAAAATTGTCTTAAATCAAACTTATAAAGGGTCTTTGATGCATACTTATCAATAACCTTTTGATTCTCAGGAATAGTAGCTGTAAATTCCAAAAGAATATTCTTATTACCTTCACTTTTCCCATTCTTATTTAACAAAAGCTCTATTACTGTATGTTCCCATCCTTTCTTTTCTATCTCTTTTTCACTTGCACCTTCTTTAAGCTCAGTATCTAAATCCAATTCCTCCTGTCCGTTTTTGCTCTTTGTATCAGCATTTAGATGATGGGCTTCATCTGCAAGCATAACAATATCTTTTTTGATTAAATCATCTAGATATACCTGATTTTCTCTTTCAATATGAATATCGTTATAAAGTTTTTGAATAGTTGTAAATTTAATCTCAATACTGTCGTTATTTTTAGAAAAAGTATTTACTTTTTTTATTTCAATTGTTTTATCATCAATAACTATTCTTTCTTTAAAGAGATATTTATTATGAGTTTTAACAATAAAGTTATTTTCTGTTTTATCAACGATATTATTTTGATTAACAAAGAATATGAATTTCCTATATCCTTGTTTGTAATAATATAGAATAGCACTAGCCATAATAAGAGTTTTTCCTGTACCAGTAGCCATATTAAACATTAAATGAGCTGGATACTTTTTATGGTCATTCTCGTACATCAAGAGATTTTCAAAAGCTTCTTTTTGCCATTCAAAAAAGTCATATTTTAAGTTGTCTGAAATGTACTTTGGAATCTCAATAACCTTAGGAGCATATTTTCTTATAGCTTCTTTTTGAGTATTAAGCTTTTCGTATAAATTCTCCATAATTATTTACTTTGGTAAAATTCCTTAGTAAGTTTTTGGTCTTCTTTACTGATACCAAATTGTTTATCTGACATTTCGCTTTCTTGTATATACATTTGATTTAAATCAAGCATAATTAAAAACATCTTCTTTTGTTCATTCAGAGTTAATTTTTTAAAGTTTTCTTCTTTAATAATTTTTTCTTTAAATTCTTTGATTTTTAAATTGTAATTAAGGAAGTATTTCTCATAGAGATTATCAAACATTTTTTCTAATGTTTTCAAATCTTTAGCTTCATTTATTTCCTCTTTTGCTTGTTCGTTCCATTTTGCAAGTTCAAAATATATAAAACTATCTTTTGAATCATTTCTTCTTAAGACCTCTTTAATTCTTGGAATTATCACTGTTTCTATATACTCCATTTGTTCTATGAGAATAAACTTTCTATTACTTTTCTTTTCTTTATTTAGTTCAATAACTGCGTGTCCAGTTGTTCCTGACCCTGCAAAGAAATCTAAAATTATATCATTGTCATTCGTCATTATTTTGATTGTGTCTAGTACAGCATAAAGTGATTTTGGATAACTAAAAATTTTAGTACCAAAAATATCTTTCAATACTCCTGTTCCGCTAGTTGTAGCATTATATCTTTTACCTATCCAGTGTGTTTTAATTTTTGTACCATCATCTTCTCTGTATTTTTCAAAGATTTGGATATTGCCAGTTTTATCTTTTATTGCTGTAAAATCTTCTGGTCTCTCTTCTAAAAACTGCATAAATTTATCTTTTTGTACTCTCCAAGCTATTTTTCTTTTTTTATTTATTGGTAGTATTTCAATAAATCCCTGTTTTTTTTCTAAAGTTATTTCCTCTAAATTCTTATTAACATATATCGGATAATAGTATTTATCTCCTTTTTTTAACTTTTCTTCAACGAAACGAGAATACATTAAGGGTTCATACTTAAAAAAACCTTTTTCATCACTTTCTATATATTCTAATTTTTTATTATCATCAAGAATCACTCCATTGAATTTTGCAATCTTCTCATTTTTTGCATAGACAAGCATATATTCTGTTGTTGCACTAAAAAATTTAGCGAATTGTCTTCCTTGAGGTCTTATAACAACACTAATTATACCGAGACGATTTTCTCTACCAAAAATTTCATCTGCAAGTGTTCCAAGATAAAATAACTCAAAGTGGTCAATAGTAATTGCTATAAAACCATCTTCCTTTAACATTTCCTTTGCTATTTCTAACCTGTTTTTTATAAAAGTAAGCCAACTGGAATGTTTAAAATTATTATTATATACAAATGTATCTGCATCTCCTTCGGTATTATAAGGAGGGTCAACATAAATTAGTTTTATTTTTCCAGTAAATTCAGATTTTAAACAATGTAGGGCAAGAAGATTATTACCTTTTATGACTAGATTTTCCTCTATTAAACCATTTTTATTTCTTTTTATATCTTTTATTAACTCACCATTTTTACTACTTTCTTTTGTAAATCTTTTCCAATCTGCTAGTGCTTTTTTATCAAACAGTCTATCTATTTCATCGTGAGCAAGTATTTGGTTAAAGAAAACTTCGTTTCTTTGGGTTTCTTCTTTTTTATACTTCTTATCTTTTTCAGAATATTCAAAATATACTTCAGTACCTTCATCTGTGCTTTGCCCTCCTTCTAATACACAGTCCTTGAAAGGGAAATCTAAAACTATATTGGTTTCATTTTTTAATAATTCAGTACCATCAGAAAGTCCAATTAGGTTTGCATATTTTGTATAAGAATTATTTACCTTATTCTCATCCAAGAAGAATTTAAAATCATTGATATTAAAAACATAAACATCTTTTATCTTAGTGAAGAATTTATCCTTTGTTTCTTTGTTTTCAGCTAAAATAGTTATAAGTTTTTTATCAATTTTATCAGCAGAATCTTTTACCTTATTATAATTTAATTCTTTCGTTTCAGAATCAATAAAAGATTCCTCTTGTTTTAGTATCTTTTCTAATGTTTGTTTTAATTTATTCATAATTATTTTGTTTTAACACTATTAAGAAACTTATTAAATTCAACCTTATCAATTCTAAATTCTTTACCAATTTTATATGCTTTTAGTTTCTTTGCTTTGATGTACCGATAAATTGTCATAACATTTACTGACAACTTATCTGCTAAATCAAATGCTGTGTAAAATTCCTTTTCTTTTTTATTGTTTTTCATAAATTTTTTTGTTAATTATATTATACTTGACAATACTTTACAATGCAAATTTTGATAAGTGGATAAACATTACTTTATTCTATAAGCATTATATAGCTTTAATTGCTCTTCAATTGTTTCAATCCATTCTCTACTTTTTATATTTCCGATGTTTTCCGATAGTTTCTTGTAGTCTTTAATTATATTATTCCAGCTCCTATAATCAGTTCCTTTCATCAGTATATTTCTAAGCTCTGGTATGCCTCCTTCATCTGAAGCTAATAAACAGAGCATTCCCATTTGTAGTTTTTTCAGATACTTCATTTTAGGGTATTTAATACAGATAAGTTCTAAAATATGTTTTGGGCTGTTAATAGGTAAGTAGCATATTCTTGCGTCTTTTATTAGATTATTCCAATACATATTTACTACCTTTTTAGATATATCTGTTGAAAAAAGTTTTGAAAAAGTATATTCATCTTTATATCCTATTTTCTCTAACATACTTTTCATTTTTCTAGTTTCCGACAATCTAACCTCAAATCTTAATATCTCTTTTTTATTATTTAACTGTGAGAATAGCGACCTTTGATAATCAGTTTTATCTCTATCCACAGACCTTTTAAGGGTTTTCTGCATATCAGATATTTTGTCGTAGATAACAAAGGAGTGAGACTTTGTGTATATTTGCAAAGAATCTCCGTCATTACTAAAGCGAAAAGTAGTATTATCAAAGCTCTTTCTTTTGTTGGTTTTCTCAAGCTCTCTTATGATGTATTGAGCAGTATATCCATTATGTAATTCTATGTTTTTAGAGTAATGAATAGCTGAAACTTTTGCGTTAGATAAATCATTAAGGTTAATCTTAATATCCATTTCGTATAGTCTTGCATAGAGTATTTTGACTATCTTCTGAAAATCATTATCTTCAACTTCGTCTAGGTTGTTATCATATAAAAGTTTTGGTACTGAAAATTCAATCTTTATAAAGTAATCACTAAATCTTTTATAACCAGTAAGTCTGGGGTAATATTTGCCAGTTTCCAGCTCTAGTTTGTTGGGGTTTCTAATCCATTTAGCATATCCATTCTTAGGGTTGTTTGATTGAGCATCCCAGCCCAATTTTTCAGTTCCATTCCTATTTTTTACCAAGTACTTTGGTATTAGTAATATTATTGTATCTATCATTTTTCCAATTCTTTTTCTTTAATAATGCGACGGTTTGTTTTAGCAAGTATCTTATAAAAGCCCATCAAATTTTGCATTGACTTTAAATCAGTACTAATAATCTCTTGAAACTTTTCTGCTTCATTCCGATAATCATTATTTAATTGATAGTTTTGGCTTTCAGACATAAAAACATCCCGAAGGATGTCTTTAGGATATTCTTATTTCTTCTTGTGGCACACTACTTTTGGTGTATGCAGTATTTAAATGCCTGCACTTTTTCGCCTCATTTCTTTTTTTATAATTTTATTTATATATGTATAATCAAGTGTTTTACCAAACTTTTCAGATAATTCAGTCATAAGCTCTTTCTTGGGTATATTTCTTTTTCTATAGATAAAACTGTCTCTTTCTCTGTTTTTATCTTTACTTTGTTTCAATTCACTGATTTTAAAAGAATTATTTATGTATTTTTTTTGCAATTTCTTTATTGTCTTAAAGTTTGTTTTGATATAATCATCTAGCTCTCTTTCAGATATACTAGGAGGCAATAATAATGCTATTGGATTTAAATCAAAGAATTGAGACATTTCTAAGGTTTTTCTTATTATTTCTGGGTTTTCTGTCTTTGTACCTAAGTCTAAAGTTATAATTTGTCTAATATTAGAGTAATTATCAAAATAATTAAATAAAACATAATCTGAAAAGAAATTTAACCAATTAGAGCCAAGATTATAGTTTTTTAATAAATTTTTTACATCAGCCAAGAAAGTAATTTTATTTATTTTAGCTGGTATTCTTGGAAATTTTTCATCAATAACTAATTTATCAAATATCTCATAATCAAACCCGTTTATTGGTATTTTGTGAGTAAATCTAATTATTCTGACTACTTTTTTAAAGCCGTTTGTTATTATTAGGTTTTGAACAAAACCGTATGTCTTTAAGTCTATTTTTGACTGCTCCATACCCTTTACTTTACTTTACAAAGTAATAAAATACAAGATATGGACGAAGAAACATTTGAAACAGCTAAAGAAAACGATTTGAGCCTAGAAGAAGCCGAAGAGCTTCAGGAATTTAAGGATGAAACAGGGCTTGATGGAGATGAAGCTTTAGAAGTTTGGCAAGATTTATAAATCTATTTTAGGAATAAACAGGGGTTTTAAAAAGGTTAGGATAGGTATGTGAAAAGGCATCATACTTTTGCATATAGGTTTTCCATTCAAAAGAAATTAGATTAGATATGGTAGATTTGAATAATTTGGTAGTTCTATAATCGGTCTGCTTTGGGAGCCAGTTAAAATCTTAAGTCCACGAGAATGGATTTTTTAAATATGGTATGATTTCTATATGAATAAAGAATTTAAAACTTATCTTTTATTAATTGCTATACTTATTTTCTTTTGGTTAAACGGGTCAATTGTTGATTCAACTTTATGATTCCATATTAGTTATAATACTCCAGACTGGGTCATACGTAATCTTAGTATTTTTTATTTATTATTTAACCAAACATTAGCACCTTTCTTTATTGTTTATATTTTAAAACCAAAATGGAATACAATATATACTCTTAAATTAAGATTTTAAAAAAGTCAAATAATAACCATAAAAAATATTTTAACTTCTTCTTGTTGTTTTATAATTTATGAGTTAGAATTCAAAATAAGACATGAAAGAACTAATAAAAAAATTCATACTTACATTACATGAAAAATATGGCATAATACCTAGTATTTTGACTTATATAAAAATATTTTCTGCTCCATGGCTCGCATTACTTATTTCAAAAATTCTTTTAGATAAAAGTTCAGCTCTTACCATATTTACTCTAATTATCTATATTTTAATAATCTCAACAAGTTTTTTAAATAAAATCTTAGAACAAGAAATATCAAAAATAGAAAAAAAGAAATATCAAAATCAAGATATTCTTGATAGTCTAAGTGATAAAATATTAATTATTTTTATATTAATCCCATTTGGGCTTAATCTTTTTACATTTTTAATTATTTCTGCAGAATCAATATTAGCTCTCCAAATCTTATATTCTATAAATTATAAAAAGCAAAAAGATATCTACACAAAAATTAAAATAATCCTACAAGCATTATTGATACCGATATTAATATTACAAGTGATAACGGGTTTCGTACCAGAAATGGCTATCTATACATACATAATAATCACAATTATATTTACCTACGCTTCATTATATTCTCACTTTTCAGATTATTTCTATTTTAAAAACGAATAAACATAAAAAGTTACAGACTCTGCAGGAATCTCGAACCTTACAGGTTCAGTACACCTTTTTAATTTACTCAAAGCAAAGCTTTTCATAAATAATAAAAAGCTCTTCTCCTTCTGACGTAAGCAAAGCAGTTTGCTTACTTAGGGTCCATAAAAAAACGCCTTATCGGCGTTCGTTTTTTGTGGACCCTACAGGACTCGAACCTGCCACCTCCTCATTGCAAATGAGGCGCTCTAGCCAGATGAGCTAAGGGCCCAGATAGAAGTATTCTACTTTATTTTAACAAAAATGCAAATATTTTACTGTTTATTTTTATGGTAAATAAATAATCCGATATTTATTGTTATAAGTAAAATCCAACTGACAATACTTGTCCATGGATGTTCCCACCAATTTATTCCCCAAAGCCTATTAGGCTTATAATTTACAAATGGATAAAATATTCGTGCCAAAGGATCACTCACATGAGTAAATAAATCTAAAAAAATATGAAATGCATATGGAAAAATTAAAATTAAATAATGACGTGCAAAAATTAAAATTAAAATAGAAAAAATAATTAAACCAATTATACTATGACTATAACTATATAAAGCTCTACTCCAATCAGGCAATGCTACCCAATTAAAATTCAAATCAAAACCATTAATAATCTGTAAATAAATAAAACCAATTACCGTAGAAATTAAATCTGGCAAAAGTCCACTAATAAAAATAGGTATGAAAAGTTTAGGTTTACGAATAATAGTTGCACCCCAAACACCATGAGAAATTATATCCATAAAAATTACCTCTTAGTAAATGCTTCCTTTGGAGAAAGCCCTGCAGCTCTATGAGCTGGCCACCAACCTGAAAGAAAACCAATAATCATAGAAAAGGCTAAAATAAGAAAGATAAACCACCATGGAACTAAAAAGAGTGTTATAGAATCCCCACCAAAATTCTTAGCTAAGATACTAAGTATAAGATTCAAAATCTTTCCACCACCTATACCAATAATAATACCTCCTAGTCCACCAAATAGACCCATAATAGAAGCTTCAACCAGAAATAAATTACGTACATCATAATCAGTAGCTCCAAGAGATTTTAAAATTCCAACTTCATAAATACGTTCCAAAAAACCGACAAGCATTGTATTAAACATACCGATAGCAGAAACTACTAAAGCAGTTATTCCAAAAACACCTAAAATAATAGTTATAATATTTGTAATCTTACGTGCCTGTGTAACTAAATCAATACGTGCAGAAACAAGAAATCCTTCTCCTAATAACTTATCTCGAAGTGCTTCTAGCACATCTACATTTTTAGCTTTTACGAGTACCTTACTATAAAAAAGTGGTTCTTTTGAAAGTGAATTGGCAAGAATTATTGTCATTGGTGGCATAGATTCATCTGTAATGATACCTTTTATTTTTATCGGAGCGATAGAATTTGCTTCTTCTGTCACATTAATATTATTTTTACTATCTTGATAAAAAACTTTAAAACCAAGAGACCTACTTAAAGAAGTCTCATCTACTTTAAAATTAAGTGGTATTAATGTTTGACTTGTTATTATTAAACCTTGATCTTGCTCAGATGGTAAAGTGCCAATATTTGGTAAAAGTCCAGATAATCTAAAATAAGCTGGCTCAACAATACGTGTGTCAACTAATAAACCAGAGCCACCATTCTCACTTATTTCACTAGGAAATTCAGCCACAGGACTCACTTCAGCAATATTTTCATATATTTTTAATTGTTCCAATAATGGTTTCTTTATGAGAATGTTACTTTCTGAAGGATAAGAAACTTCCATAGTTACCAATGAATCTTCAGTAGTCATAAGTTTACCGATCAAAATATATTGAAGTCCATATCCAAGAGAAACAAGTAAAAGAACTGTCGCAATACCGACAGACATACCTAAAATAGTCAAAATAGCCCTTTGTGGTTTGGTTCTAAAGGTTCGTAAAGAAAGTGAGAATAATTCACTTAGTTTTAATTTATTATTAAACACAACTCTATTATAACTTTTTTTCTAACATATTGTCACTATTTGATTTATCATTTTCATTGCTTAATATTAGCTCTAATTTTTCAGCCATTGATTGTGCTGCACGGAATGAAAAACCAACACCAAATCTATTATTTGAAAGATCAAGTATTTCTACTACCTTACTTGCAGGAATAAAATCTCTTATTCTATCTGAAATAACTTGATCAAAAGCCATAACTTTAAGTTGAGACATCTTCCCTTTATAACCTTCTATTAACCAATTACGAATACTATTTATTTCATCAGAAATAGATGCTTCAGGATTTTCGTCTAAAATACTATAAATACGTCTAATAATCTTTCTATTTTCTACTATTTCTTCTAAGTAATTTGCAATCTTTTCAGCTTTCTTTTTTCGTAAACCTACACCACCATCTTTAAATTGTTTATTAAGTAAAATACAAAATTCTTCTTTGCTAATTTTTTCATCAAATTTATCATTTACAAAAGTTTCAAAACGTCTAATTTCATCCATGGATCCACGAAGTAAATAATTAGCTAAAACTCTTATTGAAGGTTTTTCTTCTTTATTGTATTTAATATTATCATCAATATCTATATCAGTATCAGTATCTTTTTTAGGAGAAAGTGTAACATTTATTATTCTTGTCTTTGTAGCTACATTTCCTGCTTTATCTATTGATGTATATGTAATGGTATATGAACCCAAAACAGATGTATCTACAGATCCTGAAATTGTAACTTCACATTTACCATCTAAGGCATCAATAGCTGTCGCACCTTGCTCGATATATTCACCACCTTTCATTATTAACATAGTATCTTCTCCATTTAATATAATAACCGGTGGTATAACATCTGAAAATCTTACATCTATAGTATGAGATGTAACTACATTTTTAAATGTATGTGTTGAAACAGTCGCAAGATCAATACCATCTACTGTCAAAGTAGCAACTTTAAATCCATCATCTGGTGTAATAGTATACGTTTGATCGGAACCAGAAGGTACTGCTGTGACTCCTCCTGGAGAAATAACTCCGTATGCTCCTCCTGTGGCAGTGATGTCATAAGTTGGAGAAAGTGTAACATTTATTATTCTTGTCTTTGTAGCTACATTTCCTGCTTTATCTATTGATGTATATGTAATGGTATATGAACCCAAAACAGATGTATCTACAGATCCTGAAATTGTAACTTCACATTTACCATCTAAGGCATCGAGAGCGACAGCACCTAATTCATCATACATAGAGTCTTTTGTAACAGACATAGGATCTGCACCATTCAGTGTAATTACAGGTGGAGTAATATCAGAAAATGTAGCTGTAATAGTGTGTGATCTATCTATGCTTAAAAATGTAAAAGTATTTGCAACTTCTAAATTTACTCCATCTACAGTCAAAGTAGCAACTTTAAATCCATCATCTTGTGTAATATTATAAGTTTGACTAGATTTATATTTTGCTAATGTTATACCAAATGGAGCAACTGTACCATGTGGACCAGAAGTCGCAACAATATCAAAAGTAGTAAGTACTACTTTCACTGTCCTAGTATCTGTAGCTACATTTCCTGCTTTATCTATTGATGTATATGTAATGATATAAGATCCTAATGTTGATGTATCTACAGATCCTGAAATTGTGACAGTACATATACCATCTAATGCATCAAGAGCAATCGCACCTTGCTCAATATATTTAGTATTTTTTACTACCATCATTGGATTAGGACCTGTTAATGTAATTACTGGAGGTATTACATCAGAAGATGGATTCATTTTAGTCTTTTCTGTATCAATAATCACACCATCTTTCATATAAAAAATAGTTTTAACATCACGCAAACTCCAAGATTCATGCGTAACCATTATTACAGTTCGTCCATCTTTTTCATTTAATTCTTTTAAAAATTCAAGAACCATTTGTGCATTTTTAGAATCAAGATTTCCTAATGGTTCATCGGCAATTATAATCGGAGGATTATTCGCTAATGCTCGTGCGATACCTATTCTCTGTTGTTGTCCACCTGAAAGTTCAAATGGTAGGCGATCAGCATATTGGAGCATATCTAATCTTTCTAAAAGTTTACGTGCTTCAATTTCAGCTTTTTCAGAAGTTATACCAACAAAAAGCATTGGTAATGCGACATTTTTTAAAACATTTAATGATGGTACTAGATTAAATTGTTGAAAAACAATTCCTATACCAGTCTGCCTAAAAATAGCAAGCTCTTGATTAGAAAGTCCAGATATGTCACGATTATTGATCAACACCTTTCCCTCTTGAAAACGATCTATACCAGAAATAGCATAAAGCATAGTTGTCTTACCACAACCAGAAGGACCAAAGAAAGCTACATAGTCACCTTTTTCTATACCTATAGATATATCTTTTAAAGCATGAACTTCTGTAGGTTTTCCTTTGTCATACCATAAATTAACTTTTTCAATTTTTATTATTTGACTCATGAATTTTATCTGTAAAATCAACTATCTCTTTGGGCATAAGCTCTCCTTTAATTAAATACCCATCAACCCCCATTTTGTGAAAAATATTTTTTATCACTTTTTCTTTTTGACTAGAGTAAATAATAATCTTAATAGAAGACAAATCTTTATCTTTCTTTATTTTTTCTATAAAAGCCACAGACTTCTCTAATTGCACACTTGGGCTACCCTCTTTACCTTTTATATTAGACATCATTATATCTAAAAATATAGTATCGGGTTTTGTATCTTTATTCATTATTCTTTTTTCTGCTTCTTCTAACGAAGAGACCATATTTATTTCATATGCATTACTATCACCATGCACCCAAAAAACATCCTGAAAATATATACGCATCATCTCATCGTTATCCACTAAAAGAATCCTTATTTTATTTTTTTGTTTTATTTCCATATAATGTTTTTACAATGACAAAAAGAGTTTGATAAGTCAATTGACATATATTATCTAATTATTATTTAACATTCTGAAGAAAGTTAAATGTTTCATTAAAATTCTTAAATATAACATCTACAATTGATTCAGCTTTTTTAGGAGTAATGATAGTACGTATTGGTGGCTTAGTTCTATTACCTGCATCGTCTAATGATTCTACTGTAAATCTATAAACTGTTCCAGGTTTTAGTGTAGTTAAAACAACAACGTGATTTATTGTAAGCTCTAAATCTTGTTGCTTATTTGCAAGTGATTTATATGGAGAACCAGAACCCTCTTCATAATATACTGTCGAAGTAGATGGTTCATCTGTCTGCCAAGAAACTATAGTCTGTACTCTATCTGTACGTCCTACAACTAAAGAACTTTCAACTTTGAAATTTGCGATAGCTGGAGGAGTTACATCTACTAATGTAGTAACTTTTAATATATTATTACCTTCTACAACATTTCCTTTATCATTAACACCAGATATTTTTACTTCATAAGAAGTTCCTGGAGTTAAATTTTCAACCCTAATTGAGTGAGTCAAAATTCTATTTACACTGTCAATAATACGAGATTTCTCTCCAGATTTTAAATTCTTATACTCTACCATAGATGAAGTTGGCACGTCAGTATTCCAAACAACTACAAATGAATCTTTCGTCCTTTGAATAATAGATCCATTTATTTTAGATGCTTTTGTTGTAAATGTAATATCTTCTGATTTACCAACTACTTGTGGTAAAGAAAACGCTTTTGCTTGTAAATGATACTTCATATTAGATTTCAAATTCAGCAACATTAGTTTATGCTCAAATGTTTTCTCTGAGGTATCTGAAGATTCACTTAAATAAGGGTTACTCTTTGTAGCATCAAATGAACCATCTTCTACATAACCTACAACTGAGAAAGTTTTTATATTTGTACGGAAACTAATTGTTGCACTATTTTCTGTAATATCTATTATTTTTGGTTCTTCAATAAATGGAGGAATAAGTGCTGGTAATATTGATTCTATTGTTGCTTCAATTTCATCTTGGAATTGTTGTACATTATCTACATTTGTTAAATCAACTGGATTTTCACTAAAGAATTTAGTTTTAAATTTCTGGTCTTCTGTAGAAGTTGAATTTCCTGATTTATCTACTGCTGTTACTTTTATATGATAATCAGTACCTAATCTAAGACCTCGTAATTTAATACTGTGTTCTGTGCTCCATAAATTATTGGCAGAATTATCACCATACTTACTTGTTTTTCCATATTCTACAAAAGATAATGTTTCTTCATCTGTGGTAAAATTTACAGTAGCTTCAAAAGCAGTAATATTATCTATCTTCAAATCAGATACTACAGGTGCTGTGACGTCAGGAATAAATTTTGACGTATTGTCATTAAATGGATTATTTGTCGTGTTTGTATTAATAGGAGTATTATCTACAACTATCACCCTCGTTACGACAGGAACTGTGGTAAATGTCTCTTCACTAGATACTGCAGGATTCCCAGATGTATCTATAGAACTTACAGTATAAAAGTATGGTACATTTTCCACTAAAAGATTTGGATTACCATCCATATCATCTGTAGAAGAGCTCAAGGTGACTACGTGATAAATAGATTTTGTATTATCTATAATAGTAGTACGTGTGAGACTTCCTGTCGCTGTACCATAAGAAACTTGTGAAGTTGCTGGTTCATTTGTAGTCCATGTTATAGCTGCTGCTGTATTCGTAATAACTGGAACAGCAACATCTGTTATTACAGGTGGTACAATATCTAAAACATTTACAATTCTATCTTTCGTTGTTATGTTTCCATCAGCATCAGTAGTAGAATATGTGACTCTATTTAGAGTTGAAGCAGTTGAAGTATCAACTGTATTAAGTCTAGTAGCAACTAACGGATCACCAACACCAGATACAGCTGTAGCACCTGGGTCTAGATCTGCAAACACATCACCAGTATAAATATTCATTGGATCATCTCCAAGAAGTGTAATAATAGGCATCAATGCATTTTGTAAAGAAAATGTAACAGCCAAAGTATGATTAGCAACAACATTTGTAAATACATATGAATCAGGTGTAGTTGGAACTTCCGCTGTCCCATCAATCAATAAAGAAGAAATTTTATAATCAACATCAGGAGTAATCGTAAATGTATGATCTACTTGTGAAGCTACAGGACCAGATATGGGACTAACAGATCCATGTAATCCTACAGTGACAGTAATAGTGTATTCACTAGCATATGATACCGTAACTAGTCTACTCAAACTTAAAATATTCCCAGATGAATCTCTAGCTGTATAAGTAAATGTATATGGTGTAGCAGATACAGCGGTTGTATTTACAATACCACTCGTACTATAAACACAAGTGCCTGCTGTAGGATTAGTACTTGTACTACCTAACGTACACACACCATCTGTAGCATCTATTATAGTTGCACCAGCATCTACATATGATCCACTATCTTTTATTACAGTAACATCATCAAGACCATTTACTTGGGTGAGTGTTATTACTGGCGCTACAGTATCTGCATCATCATTTAAAATTGTATAAGTATGAATTGTATTTACTCCTAATGCTGCATTAACCGGAGAAGACAGAGTAATTATAATTGTTTCATTTGATTCTATTACAGAATCATCAACTATAGTTATTGGAATCTGTGCTGTCGTAGTATTTGCTGTAAATGTAACGATTCCATCTGCTAATGTATAATCTACTCCACCTCCAGTAGCAGTACCAGTGACAGCATAATTAACTGTTGCTTCTTGTGTAGAAACTGAAGATAAAGCAAGATTTATATTTGTTGATGTTACACTTTCTAATCCTGATGATGTAGTATTTACAAATGCAACACTTAAATCAGGTTCATTGTCTGTGATTATATAAGTATAAGTTGTGTTAGTTCCAAGTGTAGAATTTCCTGGAGAAGTTAAAGTAATAATTACTGTCTCACTTGCTTCCTTAAGAGAATCATCAACGACGATCATACTTATATTAGTCGTTGTACTTCCAGCCGTAATTGTAGCAGTCCCTGAAGCAAGAACATAATCAACTCCACTAGTTGCAGTACCTCCGGTGACTGCGTAACCTACTGTAATGTTTTTAGAAGAAACAACTGGAATAGAAACTTCAAGACTTACTGGAGTAACACTTTCAAGACCACTAGACGATGATACTGTAAATGTAATTGCTGGATCAGTATCATCATCTGTAATTGTATATGTATAGACTGTATTTGTTCCTAATGTTGAATTAGTTGGACTAGATAATGTTAAGATAACAGTTTCACTAATTTCACTAAGAGAATCATCTACAACAACTAAAGAAATATTTGCAGTAGTCTGCCCTGCTGTAATAGTTGCAGTTCCTGATGCAAGAGTATAGTCTGTGCCAGAACCTGTTGCTGTACCTAATATAGAATAATAAACAGTTGTATCTAATCCAGATGCTTCTGAAAGAGTCAACTCGATACTTGCTGGAGTTACACTTTCTGCTCCAGTTCCTGAAGTTGAAGTAAATGCAATTGTTGGAAGAGAGTCATCATCTGTGATTGTATATGTATGAACTGTATTTGTTCCTAATGTTGCATTACCTGGACTGGATAATGTTACCTCTATGGTCTCACTTGATTCTTTTAGAGAATCATCTACAAGAGTTACAGAAATATTTGTAGTTGTATTTCCTGCTGTTATAGTTGCAGTGCCTGAAGCTAAAGTATAATCAATTCCACCACCTGTGGCCGTTCCCCCAGTGACTGCGTAGCCAACAGTAATATCTTGATATGATGCAAGAGAAAGAGAAACTGGAATAGTTACTGAAGTTACACTTTCTAATCCACTAGATGTAGTTGCGTCAAATGCGATTGTTGAAGCAATATCATTGTCTGTAATTGTATATGTGTGAACTGTATTTGTTCCAAGAGTAGCACCACTTGGGCTAGATAAAGTTACCTCTATGGTTTCGTTAGATTCGTAAATAGCATCATCTACTACAGTTACTGAAATATTTGTAGTAGTTTCTCCTGCAGTAATTGTTGCAATTCCTGATGCAAGAGTATAGTCTGTGCCAGAACCTGTTGCTGTACCACCTGTTACTGCATAGTTAACAGTAATATCAGTACCAGATGCTTCAGAAATAGAAACTGGAATATTTACCAATAAAGCACTTTCTAAACCAGAAGATTCTGTAGTAGTAAATCCAATTGTTGGAGCATTGTCATTGTCTGTGATTGTATAAGTATATATTGTATTTACTCCCAACGTCGCACCAGTAAGATTTGTAAGAGTAACAATAATAGTTTCACTACCCTCTTTTATCAAATCATCTATAATAATTGCACTCAAACTTGTAGTAGTTTCTCCAGCTGTAATTGTTGCAGTGCCATTTGCTAAAGTATAATCAACTCCTCCACCGACAGCTGTACCTGAGACTGTATAATCAATAAACGAATTTATTGGATAAGCTCTAGCTAGTGTTAAAACAAAATTTACTGGAGTTGCACTTTCAGCACCTGTAGAACTTGCTGCACTAAACGTAATAGTTGGAGCAGTTAAATCAAAAGTATTTAATATTCCATTTTCTGA
>Ga0210057_1004202_pt1 | contig 19355 bp, 27 predicted proteins | sample CryGeyCG2114_010_2_FD_183968 | JGI IMG/M metagenome (GOLD analysis project Ga0210057, IMG submission 183968) | Groundwater microbial communities from aquifer - Crystal Geyser CG10_big_fil_rev_8/21/14_0.10 (SPAdes) (version 2) | ecosystem: Environmental > Aquatic > Deep subsurface > Groundwater ...
AAATGCACCAAAATCTTTATAAAGGATGTTAGTAGATAAAAATTCATGGAAGAAGAAACATTAAATAAAGAGGAAGAGGTTTCTACCGAAGGAGATTCAGCTGAAGAAGAATCATCTGACGATGATGAAAGTTCAACTGAAGAAGACTCTGAAGATGAATCCAAAGAAGATTCAGACGATGAAGAAACCGAATCTAACGACTCTAAAGATGAATCCAAAGAAGATTCAGACGACAAAGAAGCAGAAGAATAATTAAGTCTTTTGTTAGCTATGAAATATTTTTATTTTATTTTTTGATTTGTTTTCTATTATTTAAAAAGTGTATTGTTGCATCTATCTCCCGCCCCGTTAGGAAAGCATTCAACAATGGCTATTTTTATCTTACCTTTATCCATGACAAATCATTTGAGTCGCACTTTAAAAATCTTGACTAATTAATTATGGCAGTTTATTTTTTTCTTAGAATTGCTATATATTCTGGTTTTTTATTATTTAGTTTTTTACTAAAATCAAAATCCGCATATAGTTCATCAATCTCTAATCCATTTGCATTGGATAAGGAAAATAAAAGGGGTAAAGAGAGAAACATTAAGGTGGTAAATTTTTCTTTATTGACAATTTTCTTATTAAGTAAATTTTTTATTTCAAATGAAGAAGTTAAATTTAGTATGTCTTTTGGATAGTAATTAATAATTGTTTTTAATTTTCCTTTAGTATATCTTATCTCTTTGGATTTAAGGGGATTGTTGAATGGTAACGAAGAAAGATCTATTATATATTTTCCATTTTTCTTTAGATTTCTGTTTATTGACTTAAAATGAGAGACTAAATTTTCTTTTTTATATAGGTGTAGTATTGAAGAGAATAAGATATATGCTGCATCAAATTTTTCTAAGTAAAAATTCGACATATCTCTATTATAAAATTTAACATCAACTTTTTCCTCACGAGCCCTTTTTCTCCCAAGTTTCAATAATTGTTTTGATATGTCTATTCCAGATACCTGATAACCTCTTTTTGCTAAAAGTCTGCCTTGGGGGCTGTGCCCGCAAGCAACATCTAAAATTTTTTTGCATTTGTTTTTTTTGAATATCTGATCTAAAAAGTTAACCTGTTCATCAATTGCTCTATAACTAAATCCTTGCTCATATAACTCTGGATTTTTCTCAAAAAAAGTAAGTTTTTTTGATTCCATAATAATTTTAAGGGGCGCCACTTTATTAAGTTTATTAAATGACACTTAAAAAGAAAAATATAAAAACTCTGTCATCTTCTGTAAAGGATGGTAGCAAGGTCTTTAGAGTATTCAAAAATGCAGATTTGGTCTTATTTATATTGTACAAAAAGACAAACCCCTGAACAAATTTCCGATTCTTTAAATATGCCTATTGGGCTGGTGAAAGAATCTCTTGAAGAATTAATCTGGCAAAGAGAAGACACGAGAAGGATTGAACTTCCCAAACATCTTGAAAAAACATGTCAGAGATATGACGATGTCGGAAACCCAACAGTTTTTATGTATGAAGTTAAAAGAAAAAATGAAGAAATAACATTCTCTTTATTTGATGGGATGAATGCTCTCTTTAAATTTGATGATTTTTTTGATTGATGGCAGAAAATTATTTAAACTTGGTTTAGCCTGATTGACTTGAATGGAAGAAAAATGGATCCGTGGAGACGCAGAAAGCATAAGGGTCAATTGGAAAAAAAGAAATCTAAGGAATTTCCCTCTTAGTCGACTGGTAAAAGATCTTGTAAGACTTGAAATTGGTCTCCACGATTGCAGTATCTCAGAAAGAATTGATTCCCCGGAAGGCTCCTCACTGAGAGAAACGTACAGTATTCTTCTGAAAAGATATTATGGAGAGATAGACAGAAGGTTTTAGAATTTCTTCCGGACCGCAGAAAATGTCCCGAGGTTTCTCCAAAATTATATCCCCGCCGAATCCATAAGACACTATTTTTCATTGGTTCAAGTTCTAATCTCTTCCAATATTCTCTAAAACCCTCACTTATGCAACGGAGCCGTTTTTGAGATATCTTATCCAATTTTCAAAGGATGTGACAAATTATTGGGAGAATAGTTGAATTCTGTCCCGGAACGTAAGCAGTTTGATTAGATTAGGAACCACTCAGGGCTATTGGATATTATATATCTAATCACAATATTCTTTAAAAAACACGAATACCTCGTCTGTTAATGAGATGCAAGTTTTGTAAAAAAGAAAGTGATGAAGTTGATTTACAGGAAGGAATTTATGAATCTGGGATGATTAGAATTTGCCGACCTTGTGCAGAACTGGAGAGGGTCCCGTTGATAAAAAAGCCAAGTATTGAGCAATTAGACAGGGCCGATGTTAAATATTCTGTCAGGCAGAGAATGGAAGTCTTATCGGGAATGAAAGAGACCACTGAGATTTCAAAGGAGCAGGTTTTCGTTCAGAGAAATTTGGACAAGTTGCGGACCCCGGAAAAAAAGGAGATTCATGAAGATGTTTTGGATAATTATTATTGGACTGTTAATATGGCGAGAAGAAGAAAGAAAATGACAGCTAAACAATTGTCTGAAAGTGTGGGAATAAGTCAGGATGACATTGAGAAAATTGAAAAAGGAAAGATTCCGGAAAATTTCTATGATATTTTTTTAAAACTTGAAATTTATTTTGGAATAAAGTTATTGAAAAGCCATGTTCGGAGACTTAGATTTAAGAGGACAACTGATGAAGAGTTGAAAATTTTGGAAGAAGTTAGGGAAAAACTGGAATCTGAAAATTTTATTAAAAAAGCTAAAAGGAGAAATTTTGGTGATGATATTTTGGAAGATGAAGATGAATTAATTGATGATATCGCCGGAGGAAAGGCCGATTTTTCCAAAAGAGAAAAATATAAAGATGTTACTTTGAGTGATTTGATGGATAGAAAAAAGAAAACGGAAGAACTTGAGGCGAAAAGGTCTGCCAAAATTCAAACAGAGTCTATGCTTGGTGATGAAATCGATCTGGAAGAAGTATGATGGCAAAAAGTTTCTATGAATTATTCAATATAAAAAAACCGATTATCGGGACGATTCATCTTGCCGGACAGGGAGAGCAGTCAATAATTGATAGAGCTCTTGAAGAAACAAGAATTTATGCAAGAGAAGGATTGAGTGGTGCAATTGTTGAAGATTCCCATATTGATGACATTGAAATTATGGACCGGGCTCTTAAAGAAATTACTTCCAATAAATCTCTCCAGGCAATTGTTTCCAAATTACCGGAAGGATTTAATATAGGGGTAAATTGCCTTAAAAATCCTCTTTTATCTTTTAATCTGGCTAACCAACATAGTTGCAGTTTTGTTCAATTAGACGTTGTTGCTGGAGAATATGGATTGGCCTGTTCTTTTGATGGAAAAGAATATAAAAAAACCAGAAAAAGATTTCCAAATATTGCGGTTCTTGGAGGAGTCCGGTCAAAGTGCTCTCAACCAGTTAAAGGCTCAGGTTTAATTAGGGATTTAGAAGATGCTGTTTGCCGAGTTGATGCAATTGTAGTTAAAGGAGAAGAAACGGAGGTTGAGGTCCCGCCTGAAAAAATATCAATGTTTAGGTCTTATATTGACGAAATTGAAGGTGTAGACTTTCCGTTAATTATTGGTTCCGGATTAAATTCCAGAAATGCTTATGAGCAACTAATTCTTGCGGATGGGGCAATTGCTGGAAGTTCTTTAAGGAGTAAAAATGATACTTATAACCCTCTCGTTTTAAGAAAGGTCAGAGAACTAATGAAAGTCGTCAGAACTCTCAGAAATTTGGATGATGTGCTCTAACTTTTCGCCCTCGCCCGATTTTCAAGATAAGATTCAAAAACATTATTCAACGCTCCACGCCTTCCTCCAACAAAATCAAATGCATCAAATCTTGTGGGGTTTATCCATTCGTGGGAATCATATTCCCCACTTAATTCTTCGACATCAAAAATTGTAAAACATTTAAAATAGTTGTCAATTATCTGATATTCTACTCCACCTACTGAGAAACTTTTTTCACCCAACTCAAATGGGGGTCCAATTCCAATATTTGCTAATCCTGTTTCCTCCTTCATCCACTTTCTCAGAGAAGTGTAGGGATTTTCCCCGACGCTGACTATTCCCCCAGGAACGTCCCAAAGTCCGGAATCAGAACCGCCACATCTTCTCATTATTAAAATGTTATCTTTCCTTTCTCTGCTTTTATTTATTAAGAAAGCTCTTACCGCAAATCTCTGTTCAATTGTTTTTCCCATTGTCTTTCATTAAACTGAAGCGAAGCTCCGTAATAAGAGGAATGTCACAGCGAAGGAAACCTTTTGTTTCGCGCTATCCAAGGTACCTCAACTTCCCCGGCCTCGGCTCATAAATCAGGCCTTCCTCAAGGAGTTTTTTTATTTCTTTATTAATTAAATCAGGATTAGCCCTTGTATCCATAACTATCCTATCAATTTCAATTCCACCGTCTGTCTCAGCACTCTTAATTTTCTGCATTACTATATCTTTTAGTTTCAAATCGGTTTTTTCATCTAAGATTATGCTCCTTCTTGAATTTTGAATTTCTATTTTTCTGACCAAAAGCCATCGGGGGTCAACTTTTTTTATTACTTCAGGCAATATATAAACTTCTCCATTCCATTCTCTTACCGTTCCTATAATTTGCAATGTGTCTCCCATTGAAACTTTTTTCAAAATTTCGATATCATCGCCAAAAGATTTTAATTTAATTTGGCCGGAAGCATCATCAATTGTAAGGGTTCCAAATTTTTTCTCGCCTTCGGAGACGTATTTATCCACGCAGTTTGCCAGAATATTTGTTCTGGAAACATTTTTATCTCCTAATTCCAGATATAAAAATTTTTCATTTTCCAAAATTGATTTTCCATTCAAGATTTCGCCTATGGTCAGCTTAAATGCTACATTTCTTTTTTTGAATTCGGATTGTTGCTCTTCAGCCATAATCAAAGAGAAAAAGTCATTTGTTTTTAAGGATTGTTGTGATGATGTTTTAGTTATTTAGTCTGAAAATTTTCAATCCAGATATTTCTTTAAGGATTCTTCGCTCTCAATTTCATACAAAACGTTTTTATTGTTAATGATAACTACCGGATAAGATTTTATATCGTATTCACTTAATAATAAATTAAGTGAACTAAGCTCTGAATCAGCAGCAATTGGTATCAACAGGACACTCTCTTCGTTATTATGCAAATCTGAGATTATTTTTGACCACACATTTTGCTGAGCTTTTTTATCAAGCTCTTCAGTTTCATATTCATAAAGATAGATAATTAAGTTATAGTTTTTGCATCTCTCCAAACTTTCTTGGTTTGAGGTCCACAAAAGTGTTCTTAATAAATCATATTTTTTATGCAGGGATTTTAAGTTGTCTGTTAATTTCTCGGAACCATCAAATTGCTCAAGCAACTTTGCTTCTTCGTAGACCTTATCTGCGAATTCTATATTCATATTTTTGATTATATCACAGCTAAAATTTTGATTTTTTATAATTTCCGAAAAAGCATTTCCATCTGCTAAACTTATTTCTGATTCAATTAAAAATGAACTTATTTTATTAGAGTTTGACTGCTCTATCATCATTCCTAAAAAAAGCCCAACTAAAAATATTGCAATGGTCATAACCATGGCTTCCCAAAACACATGCTTTCTGCTTTTTAACATTACCACTTATTTTCCCCTTTCATAAATTTGTAAAATGAAATTATTAACAGAGGGGGGTACGCCAGTAAATAGAAGATTGAGTATATAAATATGTCGTGAACCCTATGTTTAAAATTATTTTCTCTTGAATAAGCCATTGCTATTATTGTATATGTGAACCCCAGTGCGAACAAGACCAGCCCAAAGAAAAACAGGATGCTGGGATTTAAACTTAAATCTTCATATCTAACTAATGCCACCTGGGACGCTACGGAATACTTTGCGACAAGAATTTTTCCGATGAGATATCTCCCTAATCTGTAAACCAGAAAAAATAATCCTGTTATTCCTAAAAACCAGGACATTATAAAAAATGGCATAATGAAAAGTCCGAGCATCCCGCATTGGAAAAATTTTGATTTATATTTTGAAATTGTCTGAAGTCCGCCGATATTCCAGCGAACTCTTTGTTTAAACCAAGATTTAATATTTGTCGGAACATTGGTGAAAGCTACCGATGGAATTGCCATTTCAACTTTCCAGCCTTTGGAAACAAAGTGCCATGTAATCTCTATGTCTTCAGTCAGGTTGTTAATATCAAATCCTCCGACATCATCGAACGCGGATTTTCGATAAATGCTAAGTGGGCCGTTTGTTACATAGATTGATTCTAAAAATCCCAATAATTTTCTTGTGAATGCAATTATCTTATATTCAATTGCCTGGATTTTTGCGAGTTTATTTTTTTTATTTGAGACTAAAACTCTCGATGTTACCGCACCCATTTTTTTATCATTGAAAAAACCAATCATTTTTGAGATTGCATCTTTTTCAGGATATGAATCAGCATCGCTAAATCCGATTAATTCTGTTTTTACAAATTTTGCTCCGAAGTTCTTAGCGCCTGCAGCCCGTCCGGTGTTTTTCGGTGTTTGTACAGCCATAACTCTCTTATCTTTTTTTGCATAACCCTTGATTATCTCAAATGAATTATCCGTGCTGCAATCATCAACTACTATTAATTTTTTTAGTCCCCCGTAATTTGAAGCTAAAATCGCTTCAATGTTTTTTCCAATCGTGCCGGCTTCATTGTAACATGGAACGACAATCGACAATGAATAAATTTTATTTGGTTTGACCACTTCATAAATTTGTTTTCTGTTTTGAAAATAGACAAGGATATAGATAAACAAAAAATAAAACGCCACAAATGTATAAAACAAATAGAGATAAGTTAGGAATTCCATATTTATAGAATAAATCAAGAGAATTTAAAGTTTGCTAAACTTCAGGCTACATCCCAAATTAGCATGTTTCATTCATTATTTTCCCCCCGCCCTTGGAGAAATCCCGAACCTTCTATTGGTGATTTAAACTCACGATTTACTTTTGTTAATTTTTTATTTGTCAAAAGCAAATCGCTCGCCCACCCATATTTTATGAATGAAACATATAAATTTAATTTGGGATGGATCCAATGAAACATATAAATTTAATCTGGGATGTAGCCCAAACTTCATAAAAAAGCTTTAATAGGTGTTTTATTTATTAATTTTATGAATTCAAAAAATAAAAATATTGTTATAAATTCTATTGGGATACTTTTTCTTATTCTTGGGATTGGGGCGATTATTAATACAATCTATTGCGATTGTGGATATGCGCCAATTCTCTGGATTTGCTATATTGCTCTGGTTTTAATAGGGATTGGAGCCCTGAGAAAAGATGATTTATTGGTAATGAGTCAGCTAAATATACTTGCGATTCCACTCGTTGTTTGGTCTGTTGATTTTTTCTATATATTAATTACTGGAGGAAGTCTTCTTGGAGTAGCCGATTATTTCTTTTTGCCCGGACCGATAATAAGCAAGATTATAACAACCCAGCATCTATTTACAATTCCCCTGGGGATATATCTTCTTTATTTAATAAAAATAAAAAATAAAAAAGCATGGAGTGTTAGCATTATTGAAGTGGGCGTCTTATTTTTTGCATCGAGATTTTTCACATTACCTTCGGAAAATGTAAATTGCGCTTATTATTCCTGTGCTAACTTTAGTTTGCCAATTTATTATCCTTTGGTCTGGTTTGCTTCGTATTTCGCGATGATTTTTCTGGTTAATTTTGTTTTGATGAGGGTTAGAATTTTGAAGGAAAATTAATTATCCATTTATTTGCTTTTCCATATTTTTAATTATTTATGCTTTAACCCTCAACAATTGTCCCAACAAACTTTTTTCCCCGGACTATATAGTCCATATCACTTAAAGAGCCAATGATGTAAGTGGGGATTTTCCCGTCCTTAATTATCTTTGCTGCATTTTGATCTAAGACAAAATGTTGTCCGGCTTCGTATTTTATTTTTTTTGCACGATTATTAAAATCTTTCCATGAAATGTTTTTAATGAATTTTGCTTTTTTGTTTTTAATTGGGTTGGATGTGTAAAGTCCTTTAACATTTGTTAAATTAATGAATGGGCATTCTAAGAACGCTGCGAGATTAGCTGCCGTTCCGTCACTTGTATTTTTTTCTTCATACCGGAGAGCTCCGCAAAAAACTATTTGGTTTTTTAAAAGAAGATTTTTTACCTTTCTCATATTTCTTGGGACAATTTCATTGGCAGGTTTGCCGAAAAATCTTGACATGAATCCTGCATGAAATCTTGTAACGGCAATTCCAGATAAAGATTGTGATCTAGTTGTTCTGTTCAGTTTTCTTAATGCATTAATATATCTTCTTGCTGTGCTTCCTCCCCCTGTAACAACGACAAATTTATGGCTTTTGTGAGAATAAATAAGATTTTTGAAATCTTCTAAAAATTTATAATCTACATCCTCTGGAATAATTCTTGAGCCACCAAGACTAATCACCCACAATTTATTTTTCATGATTTAATGAAGAATTTGGGATTTTTAATTGTTGTTGTGTGAAAGTTTAAATGTCTTATAATAAAAAGCCTTAAAAAATCAATTTCATTTTTTAAAAGATGGAAGATAGGATAACAAGTGAGAAGTTAGAGAAGTATTTTGGAATTACAAAAACGGCGTTGAATAAAGTTAAACTTAAGATAATCAATGGAAAAGAAAGTGAAGCAAAGGAGATAATTGATATGGTGGAAAATTATCTGAAAGACGCAAGATTCTTTGAGCAAAAAGGCGATTTAATAAATGCGTTTGCGGCTGTTAATTATTCTCATGGATGGTTGGATTGCGGAGTTAGGCTTGAAATATTTAATGTTAGTGATGACCAGTTATTTACTATTAAATAAATAATTCATTTCTTGATTAAAAACCTTGTTCCAATCATGTTCGAAACTATGGCGCTTATTGCGTAGTCGTCTACAACTGCCCTGAAAACCCCGTTTACGAGCGGAAGGTGTGCCTCGTTTGAGATATTTTTGACGAGCTCCCTTATTTCTTTTGAAGTTAGTTTTATGTTCGTGATTTGGTTTATTCCGTTTCTGTTAATCATTATTGGTTTGTTTTCTCCGGAGCATTTAATAAACCTCACCGAAGGATCTTTTATTAAAAACTCAATTTTTCCGTACATACTCGTTTGCATAGTACTTTCTGGTGTTTGAACTCCAAAATCTCTCCTTCTAATGTTTTGATTTATTATTGGTCTGCGCGGAAATTGGGGTGCAATAGTTTTTTTGCCTAGAGCTGGATGAATTATCTTATCGTGTAATTTTGGAATTATGTCGTCGTGGATTACCTCCCTTGGTTCTGTTAAATAATTCATATGAGTATTTTTAGAAAGTGTTTTTATTATTGTATAAGTAAATTCATCAACAAATGACCATAAAGAAGAATCCTGAATGTTTTCCATATTAAGAACTTGGCAGAGGTTTTGACCCCCTATTAGTGTTTCCTTGTCTTTTGGGTTCTGGTGGGAAATGCCGGATTGGTGGCCGGGCATAATTTTGCATTCCAATATTTCTTGGTGGATAGGGTGTCGGCATTCTTTGAACCTCTTTAAATTCCTTCTCCGCTTGTCCGCTTAATTTTTCTTCCAGTGCGACCAGACCTTTAGCAAGAAGTTTATTCTGGTTTAGAAGAGCATCCATTTTTCCGATTACCTCTTTTGATTTACTATCATCTTTTCCTTCTTTCATAAAGTTTCTGGCAGACAGTTCAAAAATGTGGAGGAGTTTCGTTATGTTATCGGATAGAGAAGAAAATTTCATTGAAAGATTTGTCATTGCATGCTGAATTCCGGTGAAGTTTTCAATCAATAAATCTTCCCGTTCTTTTGCAGTCATTTTTTTTGGCATGTCGCCAGAACTATCCACCTTCTTTTTTGCCATGATATATGCAAGAAGAAGATGTTTATAAATTTTGGGTTGCTTTGGATATTGGTTTATCGCCTACAATTTGCTTGGAGATTCGAAGAGGCTGGACAGGAGGGCTCAAACCCCCAATGGGTGTTCGAAGAAATGGGGACAGGAGGAATCTATTCGCAATTTGCATTTCGCAAACATATATTCTAAACATATATTCTATTTGGTTTGCTCAAAGCGAATTGCTCAAACCCCCAATGGGTGTTCGAAGAAATGGGGACAGGAGGAATCTATTCGCAATTTGCATTTCGCAAACATATATTCTAAACATATATTCTATTTGGTTTGCTCAAAGCGAATTGCTCAAACCCCCAATGGGTGTTCGAAGAAATGGGGACAGGAGGAATCTATTCGCAATTTGCATTTCGCAAACATATATTCTAAACATATATTCTATTTGGTTTGCTCAAAGCGAATTGCTCAAACCCCCAATGGGTGTTCGAAGAAATGGGGACAGGAGGAATCGAACCCCCATCTTCCGGTCTGGAGCCGGACACCCTGCCACTAGACGATGTCCCCGATATGAAATTCAGGAACCTTTTATTTTTAAACCTAATCAAACCAGCTTCTTGGCATTTTCAATTTCTTTTGATGATATGGAAGTTCCGGTAAATTTTACGGCATAAAGGAGAGCTTCAAGAAGTTGTTTGTCTTTTTTTAGGGAAAAAAGGTTATTTTTGTAAGCATATATCAGGAGTTCTGCCGACCTGATAAATTTTAAATTATCATAATTTTTAACTAAATCGAAATTCGAATCGATTCTTGAATGGACTTTTCGTTCTATTAATTCCTTTAGATTTTTTGGAGACTCGATTAATAATCTTGTGCTTCTTTCATCGATGACGATTAAGTTTTCGCATTTGCATAAATTTGCGAATGCAATGCAGGAAGCTTCTCCTCTGTGGATTATATTTATTTTATTTCGGGTTTTGGCGTACCTGAGAACACTATTTGTAATTTTCATTACATTATTTGTTTCTTTTTCAAGCTTGTTTGCCGGGATAAAGTCACTTGATATTCTTAATGTCCCCCTCTCTATTAAATCTTTAACTTTTAAAGCTTCAAGTTCAAATTTTTTTGTTACAATAGGCCTGTCCACAACTTCTCTTTTTACCTGTGGCGTTATTACAAATTCTCCGTTAAAGTTCCTCTTTATTTTATCCAAAACGTCTAAAAGTCCATTCATTGAAAGGGAAATTATTGGTCCGGCGTCGAAGATTAAGTATTTCATATTAATTTTCTCCTAAGAAATTTTTCCAGATGTCTAATCTTTTTTAATATTCTTGCCTTGTCCCTTTTCCAACGGGTGTAAGCTATGAGATATATTTCTTCTAATTGTTTTAAAGTAATCATTCTTATAGGTGTCCCGTAAAAATCAACTTTTTTAAAAATATTTTTAGATAATGATTTTTCATTAATAGTCTTGTATCTTGTCCCGACGTCATCAAGTTCTACTCTTAATTTTCCTTTTTTGATTATTATTGAATAATCTTCCAAGGAGCACCTGGCAAAATTTATCTTATTTCTTTTTAATAATTTGACCAGTTTTTTAAGACCCTTTCTTGGGATTAATATGTCTATATCCTTTACTCTCATATTTTTATCTTTGGTGTAATAAAAATGTGCGAAACTTCCATAGACTACTAAAGGGATTTTATTATCTCTGCAGATTTTAATTATCTTTTGTGCAAACGGAACTAATTCTTTAAAATGTTCCTTGTTTTTAGGAAAGATTTTTTTTATTTTCATCCGAAAAAACTCTCAGTCATTTTAATTCTTTTTCTAATTGGAATATTTATTGCAACGGTGGAATCTGAAACAGATGATTGCCCTATGTAAGTTGAAAGGTCCCATAAACTTATTCCCAAAAGTTCGGCAGTTCTTTCACTCGAAATTCCATGCTCATACATTCTAAAAGCTTTGTTAATTTCTGCTTTTCTAAAAACATCTTTAATGTAAAATCTAAGATTTCCTGATATTTCATTAATTGAATTTCTTATTTTTCCCAGATGATTTCTGCATTTGTCTATTTCTTTTTTATCTAAATGTTTTATTGCATTATCCAGATTTTTTATAACAGAATTATAGAATTTATCCCACCCCTTTATTTCTCTGTATTTTGGGCGTTCAATCAATTTTCCAATTGAATATACCAATACTGCCACAATGATGTTATCAGGGTCCTGGGACAAAGAGGCCGAATGTATCGTCTGGTCGGATAATTTTTTTAGTTCGTTGGAGTTTCCTTCTTTTAAGTATGTTCTTGATTCCCGGAGGATTCTTAAAATGTTATCTGCCTCTATCATATAATTTATTACAAGATTAATTATATAAACCTAACTTAAAGGAATGTAACCGTAGGAAACCTTGGTTTCCTCGGAATAGACACGACAAAGTCGACTATCTTGAAGGAAGGTAACCGTAGGAAACCTTGGTTTCCTCGGTAGTTATTTAAATCTTCTGAACCTGAAAGTTTTATGAAAGTATTATTAGATACGAATTTTGTTTTGACTTGTGCAAAGAGAAAGATTGATTTTGTAGCGATGGCTGAAGAAATGTTCGATGAAAAAATAGAATGGGTTGTTCCTGTAGATGTTTTAGGTGAACTTGAAGATTTGGTTATCAGGGAAAAAATGAAAGTTGTTGATAAAAATTCTGCAAAAGTTGGATTGGAGGTTTTAGAGAATGTTGGTGTTGAGGCGATTGAACTTCCCGGAAAAAATCCTAATGTTGATGTAAAAATTGCAAATTACCTGAAAGATAAAAATATTGTCTTGGCGACGCAGGATAAAGAATTGAAGAAGAGGGTGAGAAACAGGCTTTTGATTGTTCGTGGAAAGAAGCTGGAGTTTGTTTAGGAAATAATTTCAACTAACGCTCTCGCGAGTTTTTCTGAATCATGCCTTACTAAGGACTTTTCTGCGGAAACCTTTTTTTGAATGAATTCTGCTTTAAAATTATTGAACTTTTGTTTGTCTTCAAGAACCGGGAATGCTTTTTCTGACTTATATTTTTTGAGCAATTTTTTATCATGGCTACTTGAATTATACAGGACAAAATCTAAGATATCTTTGCCAAGATATTTTTCCAATTCGGAAACAAAATCAGAAACAAAAAATCCGTCGGTTTCTCCGTGCTTTGTCATCAAATTGCAGACATAAACTTTTTTAGCTTTTGAATTTTTTATCGCTTCCGGCAACTTCTCTGCCAATATATTCGGAATTACGCTGGTGTATAAATCCCCCGGACCGATGACAATCATATCTGCTTCTTCGATTTTTTTCAAAACTTCTTCATTTGCCGTCGCTCTTGGAGTTAAGAAAACTTTCTTGATTTTTAGATTTGGATTGTGTTTTGGCACATCTATGTTCGTTTCTCCAACAATTAACTGCCCGTCTTCTAACTCCGCACATAATCTCACTTTGTTTAGGGTTACGGGGAGAACAGTTCCCCTCACCTTCAATATTTTGCCGGCTTCTTTTATGGCCAAATAGTCGTTTCCAAGAACTTCTTTTAGGGAAGTCAAAAATATATTTCCGAATGAATGCCCGCTGAGACTTCCTTTTTCGAATCTGTACTGGAATAATTTTTTCATTGTTTCGTCTGAATTTGACAGCGCAACGAGACATCTTCGGATATCACCCGGAGGAAGAACCCCGTATTCGTCAATTAATCTTCCCGTCGAGCCCCCGTCATCCGCCATAGTTACGACAGCCGTTAAATCGAGGTAAAAATTTTTTAAGCCTTTTAGGACATTATAGGTTCCTGTTCCGCCACCAATGACAACAACCTTTTTCATAAACTTTTGTAGAGCTTGGGTATATAAGAATTTGTTTGGTGGAAAAATTATGAATTTTAGATAAAATTAAATATTTTATATAAATCTTCGATGAATTTTTAAACTTGCAATTGCTGGCAATTCTATGGGGTCTGAGGTTTTAAAGAGCAAAAAAGAGTTTTTGATTTTTCCGACGTCACCATTTCACTTTGATGGAACTTTTCATAAACCTTCCCACTTTCCGAATAAACTGAATGATTGGGAACCTGGCAGGTATTGGCAATCCATTAGAATTAACAAAAGACTTTTTGGACTGAAGATTGAAGACAAGGGCAGACCACAAAAACCAAAAATTAGAGTTTCGGTTTTTTACAATGCCAAAATTTCTGAGGAGGAGGTTGAGAACATCCGGCAAGAATTAATCTGGCGTTTCGATTTAAATGCTGATTTGAGAGAATTCAATAATCTTGCTAAAAATGACAAACGTTTTTATCCGGTTTTTAAAAAATGGTCGGGGATGCGGAATTCAAGTGCACACAATCTGTATGAGCTTCTTATTGTCGCAGTGCTTTTGCAAAATGCAACTGTCAGAAGAACGGTACAAATGATGAATGCACTGCTTGATGAATATGGGACCAAACTCACATTCGGTGGCAAAAATATTTTTGCAATTTGGCTACCAAAGGAATTAGAGAATGTTACGGAACAAAATTTGCGGGATTTAAGAATTGGGTACAGAGCAAAATTTATCAAACGGTTATCACAAGATTTTGCCGACGGCAAAATTGACGAGCAAAAACTCAGAAGACTTGATCAGAAGAGTGCGAAAAAAGAATTGATGAAATTATACGGGGTTGGACCAGAAACTGCCCGAATACTTCTTTTTGAAGTTTGTCACCAATACAACACATTTGACCATATAGCACCATGGCAGCAGAAAATTTACTCGAGGCTTTTTTACAAAAAGCCACTTGTTCCGACTGACAAAATTAGGGATGATATCAAGAAAAAATATGGTGAATATTCAATGCTCGCAGTTCATTACATTTGGGAAGATATCTTCTGGAAGAGAAAGCATGGAAATATCCTTTGGCTTGAAAAAGAAATAAGGCTTTAAAATCAAGAATTCTAAAATGCTGTGACCGGCTGTGTTGTGCTATTCCAAAAGCAAAGAATAAAGTGCTAAGGCGAGTTAAATCATCTTCGCGATGACCAATTTATACAAGGCATAATTTGTAATCTCCCCGTAACGAGCATGCTTGGGCAACTTATCTAATCTATCTAATTGATTACCAAATTAATAATAAACATCAAATCTCTGTTCTGTAAGAACATCTATGATATCAATTTTATTCTAAAGAAATAAAAGAATTACTGGCTCCGCCATAATTCTTTATAACTATTAGAGATACTGGACAATCCAAAATCTTTAAAAACCTAATTTTAATCATTAAATTATGTTCTACGAAGTATTGGTAAAAGATTTTGTAAGAGTTGAACCTAACAAGTTTGGGCTTCCGACAGATGAAGCTGTCCGAATTCAGCTGGAAGAATCTTATTCCGGGTTTCAGGACAAAGATATCGGAACCGTCGTCGCTGTTTTAGAAGTTCTAAATGTCGAGGAGGGTGTAATTATCCCTGGGGACGGAGCGGCGTACTATGAATCTACATTCAAAATAATTGTCTTCAAGCCGGAGCTTCAGGAATTAGTTTATGGAAAGATTGACGAAATAACAAATTTTGGGGCGTTTATGGACCTTGGGGCAATTAAAGGGATGATACATATAAGCCAAACAATGGATGATTTTGTTTCTTTTTCGGATACAGGAGTTTTAACAGGAAAAGATGGAAAGAGAGTTTTATCCAAGGGAGATAAATGTATTGCGAGGATTGTTGCTATTTCCTATAAGGGCGAGGAGCCCAAAATTGGTCTTACGATGAGACAACCCGGTCTTGGAAAGTTGGATTGGATAAAAGCCGAAAGAGAAAATGAGAAGAAAGTTTTAAAGGTTGTATCTAAGGTAGAAAATAAAAAGGGGAAGAAAAAATGAAATTAAATCGAAACGAAGTTTCTCTATTTAGGGGAGATTTCTCTTTTCTAAAGTGGAGGGATCTATGGTAAAAAAACTAAAAGCATGCTTGAATTGCAGGACAATCTACGAAGGAGATAAATGTATTAATTGCGGAGAAACTCCTTCCAGCGACGCATTTAAAGGAGTAGTAGAAATTTTTAATGCTGAGAAATCTGAAATTGCAAACAGAATGAAGATTCACTCTAAGGGAAAATTTGCTATAAAGACAAAGTAACAAAATGGAAACAAAAATTATTTCTCAGGAAAAGAATCCTTTTTTGGAAAGGGAGGAAATAAAATTGTTTGTAAAAGCTGACTCTACTCCGAGGATTGATGAGATAAAAAAAGAGATTGGAAAAGATGCTGGCTTAATTGTTGTAAATCGGGTTAATTCAAATTTTGGAAAACAAGAATTTTTTGTTGATTTATTTGTTTATGACAATCTGGAAGCAAAAGAAAAAATAGAAGTTATCCCAAAAAAAGTCAGAAAGAAAATGGCTGAAGAAAAAAAGGCGAATGAAGAAGTCGTGAGGGAATCTAAGAAAGCTGAGGATATTGTCAAGGATAAAGAAGTTTTAAATGAGGAAGTAAAAGAATAATGGCAATAAAATCGAAAATTAAAGGAAAGAAAAAGCACAAGAACAAACCGACCTCTGTAAAATATAAAAAATATAAAATTGAAGGCGGCAAAATTGTTGAAAAAGCGAAGAGTTGCCCCCGATGCGGTCCGGGAATTTTTTTGTCTGTTGGAAAAGGAAGGAGTTATTGCGGAAAATGCCATTTCACCGGATTTGATAAAATTGTTAAGAGTTGAGATTAAAGGGGTGTTGCAGAATTTTGATATCAAAGAAAAAGCACCCGGGCAAGTTAAGTCATCTTTGCGATGACCAATTTATACAAGGCATAATTTGTAATCTCCCCGTAATGAGCATGCCTAAGCAATCTATTTTTCTCTCGTCTGTAATTTAATTTAAAGATAAGTTATATAGGTATGGTGGCTCCGTCCCAAATTAAATTTATATGTTTTATTCCTCGACGACATCCTCAACTCATTAGTTCTCTTACACGCAGACGGCAACTCCGGTAAATGAGGCTGAATTTAAGCAAACAGGTACTTCAACTTTGCAGGTTTTACGGAAAGTTTCCCCGTATGAATTGGACCAAATTTCAAAATCTAATTCTTCTTCTCCCGGAGCCGAAGGCAAAAGTTCCCACGTTGCATTTTCAGCTGAGCCGGGCACAATTGTTCCCAGGTTTTGAGGATTATCCCCATTTGTTGGAGGCATCCCTGAATTTATCCTTGCTGTTACATCATGGAGAATAATTCCACCCGTATTTGTTATTGGAACAACGACATTAATTGGGGCTCCACCACAAGGCACTGTTGATGGTGCAACGGTTACACCTGCAGAGAATGATGGGGGAACGACCTGAGAAAACTGATTATTCATAGCGAGGCCAAAGAACTCAAGGCTCCCTGTGTTCAAATCTTCCATTTTGACCTTTAGAATACTCGAAGTGTAATCAGCGTCATAAACCACCTGCTCTATGTTTCTTCCTATAAATGTGCTCTCATCTATCAAATTGTTATTTGATTCATCATATAAAAACAAATCCAGATTATTTGTGACTCCGTCGTTGTTTACTATGTGCCGATTCCATACGATTGTAGATTTATCATTCGCATTAGCCGGACTGGACCTAAAATAAAGAGGACCTACTGCTCCCACAGGTTTTTTAATTACATAATCAGCTTCGAACCAAGCCCTATCCATGTCCAAATATCCATATCCCCATGTATTGTCAGGCCCGTCGTTTCCGGCAGCCCCGTTGGATTCCAATCTGTCCTCGGCGGTATTATATAATAAGGCCTTCATCTCCAACGCAGAATAAAGAATCCCATAATCCTGAATCAATAGCAATGAGCCAGCTACGTGGGGAGCCGCACTGCTTGTTCCGGTGCCGGTGGAAAATCCACCCCCCAATGTTGTGGAGGTGATGCCAGCCCCAGGAGCCACAATATCTGGCTTTATCCTCTTCTCGTCGCTATTGCAGATGTCCACAGGTCCTCTGCTGCTCCCACTCCATATTTCATCATCATCTCTGGAAACGGTGTTCTTATCAAATGAGGCTCCGGCGGCGATTATATTGTAGGTTCCGGAAGGTGCAGTTACATTTTGGTTTTGGTTTTCTCCCTCGTTCCCGGCAGAATCAATCCAATTAATATCAAATAAATCAACAATTTCATCCACATATTCCTCATCAACCCTATCACCGCAATAAGGAGGAGCATTGGCAAACATCATGCTCATTGTTATAAATTCGGCATTGTCAGAGGCATTAATAACTGCCCATGTAACTGCTTCCTGAACACGTGGAAAAGTTTCAACTCTCCCATTATAATATTTGTCTGGATTTATAGAAACGCCCCTCCATTGAGGGTGGTCGCTTATCATTACCCCTGCAACCATTGTATCATGTCCGTTGGTAGGGTTAATTGGGTCACAAGGACCACTTGCGAAACACTCACTTATCCAGTTTACATGGTCAAGATTAGGGTGGGCTGTAAAAATCCCTCCGCCATTAAGATGTAACAAATCAAATGGGTATCCGTTGTAGCCATTATTATTCCATGTTGGGGCTCCGATTGTCGGGACGCTGTAAAATAATTCGTCAGTGAATTCGTACTCTCCATAAATCATCTCATGAACTCCTTTAATCTTGCTTATTGCTTCGGTATTTTTGGCAGGAGTTTGAATGGATATTTTGTTTGTTGCTAAATCCTGAAAAATTATGCTTGTTTCAGGGATCCTTTTCAGCATTCCGATTACCTTATTCTGGATGGGGGAATATTTAGAAGAGAGAATGCCATAAATTATTTTGTTTCTTTCGTCCCTTAATTCGTCAACCCTTTTCATGGGGTCGAGCCTTTCTTCTTTTGTTAGATGGTATTTTATTTCCAACTTCTCATACAATTCTTTAAATTCTTCATCTCCTTCCCTGTAAAGAGCCAGAATTTCCTCCTCGTTTTCATCATAACCCAATTCATCTTTTAACTCACTAAATCTATTCTTAAACTCCAATCCAATTTTTTCTATTTCCTCATTAATCTCTCTCGTTTCCTTTTCTATCAGCTCAATCAGCCCTTCGTTGTCTGTATCCAAAGCCAGAACCATAATGACCTTCTCTTCCGGGGATGTTTCCTGAAGAGCAATCAGATGCTCATCTACCTTCGCTTTAACTTCCTCTCCTTTCACGAAGAGCCCCTGAGAAAAAATAATCGCAATCAGAGATAAGACAAACAGCACTCCAGCAATCCCAACGTGCTTTCTATTCATTAAATCTGCAATAAATCGAGGTATTTAAATTTTGTTGTGATGCCAGTTGATTGAACCATGACCCGTTTTTGCTAAAGCAGAAACAAGGGCGTAGCCAAAATTTAGCGGTCATCAGACAATCTAAATCCCAAATTTTTTGCTTTTAGTATAAAAATAA
>Ga0210057_1004204_pt1 | contig 19350 bp, 19 predicted proteins | sample CryGeyCG2114_010_2_FD_183968 | JGI IMG/M metagenome (GOLD analysis project Ga0210057, IMG submission 183968) | Groundwater microbial communities from aquifer - Crystal Geyser CG10_big_fil_rev_8/21/14_0.10 (SPAdes) (version 2) | ecosystem: Environmental > Aquatic > Deep subsurface > Groundwater ...
GAAATAGGTTCGTAACGAGGGTTTCGCGCAAATGCGAGTTCGCCCGAAACCGAGATTTTTCGTAGCAGAGCTACCAAAATTGAGGGTGAGGGATGAAATCGCATTTGCGCGGAAGCCGCAGTAGAAGCTATTTCGTAATTCAAGGATTTTATCTATCAGGCGGTATATTATAATATCCAATTAAAAATTTTGTAAGATTCATAAACGGCTCTGTTAATGTTTGGGAAGCATATTTGATTTCTTTTGGATATTTTGTATATAAAAAAATAAGAAATTCAGGATCATAAGCCGGAAAATAACCAAAAAACGAGTGCAGGTTTCGGTCATCATAATAACCGCCTCCGTCTGGATTTGCAATCTGTGCTGTTCCTGTCTTTGCAGCTATACTATAATTTGGAAGCGCTACCGTGCCTCCCAACAAGGCATTATCAACAACATCAACCAGCATTCTTGTAATTGTTTCTGATGTTTGCGAAGAAATTACGCGTCTTGGAGCTTGATGCGAAGTTTTACTGGAAAACCCAAGGTCATAATCTATTTCACTGACTACATACGGAGTTGGCAAAAGACCGCCATTGCCAAGCGCGGATAGCGCGCGCGCCGTGGCTATTGGTGTCATAGCTATTCCCTGCCCGAATGACGCCGTGGCGTATTCAATCGTTCGCGCGCTTGTTAGATTTTTTATCAAACCACGCGCTTCATTTGGTAAATCAATTCCAGTTTTTTCTCCAAATCCAAATTTTTCAAAATAATTCCGCAATTTATCCGGTCCCATTTTTGTCATAATAAATACGGCGCCGGTATTCAATGATTGGTTTAACACTTCCTGCATAGGCACAAGACCTCGCCCTTTGCCGTCGTAGTTTTCTATATGAGCTCCATCTAAATCAACATATCCGGCATCGTAATATTCTGTTTCTTTGGTAACCGCTCCCGTATCAAGAGCGGCTGCCATAGTTAATGGTTTTATAATTGAACCCATTTCATATACATCTTCCACGTTCGGATTGGAAAAAATAAGAGAGTTTGTTTCATTATTAAAAGTATTAGGGTCAAAATCTGGAAGAGCCGCCATAGCATATATTTCTCCCGTTTTTGGATTTATAATAATTCCACCGGCGGACGAGGAGTCCCATTTCTCCATAATATCTGAAATTTCTTTTTCAAGACGCGCTTCTACTTCCCTTTCTAAAGATAAAACAATATCACCATCCCGCAAACTTTTATCTTCAAAAATAGTCGCGGATAAACCGAAAAAAACTTCGGCAAAAAAATTTACATAAAGATTTTTATTTTTTTTGGCAAGTAATTCATCATAAAATCTTTCCACGCCATATCTTCCAAGAAATTCGTCGCCGCTATATCCAACAAATCCTAGAACGTGCGACGCGCGCCGACCGGCAGGATAAAAACGCCACCTATCTAGAGAAATTATAACATTTGGTAAATTTAGCGATTCAATAGCGCTAGCATCTTCATTAGACACTCTGCGCGCGATAATCTCATAAGGGTCAGCTTTTTTTGCCGCTTTTATAAAAAAATCTTCCTCGTCAAGTTCAATAATACTGCTTAATTTTTTAAACACTCCTTCCGCGTCTGAAAGAAATTTTGGGTTTATCGCAATTATCGCGCCGGTTTTTAGAGTTGCGGCTGATGAATACAAGCCATCGCGAGATGTCCATAAAATTTTTCCCCTATTAAAAACGTCGGAGACGGGAGCGCTGTATTGGCGCATCGCTTCTTGCCTATAATCATCGCCGTTTATAATCTGCACAAAAAAAAGTTTGACCACAAGCGCGAACGCAAAAAATACGACACATACGGTAATAATGCGAATACGGGTAATATGAGATACTAACGGCATATATATTTAAGTATAAAACATTAAACGTGTCTTGCAAAAATGGCGCGGAAAATGGCGCGGAAAGATTTTTTATAAAAAATCTTTCCGCGCTTTCCCCGCGCCGCGCTTATTTTAACACAACCAGATAAAAATCAGTTGGAAGAAAGGGCAAGACCTGTTTGTGTTATATATTTTACATTCCTTACTTCATAAAATCCCAGTGTTTTCGCAAAATCAATAGTTATTAGATTGGCTGTTTCTTCATATCTTGATTCTAAAGATGAAATATCTCCCCCCACAAGCGCTAATTCTGATAAAATCTTTTCTCGTTCAACAACATTTAAAATAGTTGATACTACAAAAAAACCATATAAAACCGCGCATATCAATGTAAAAATACTCAAAAACCATACTGCTTTTTTTTGAAATGACTCAAGTATGTATAAGAGACGTGAAATTGAATATGTTTGTGATTCCATTTATTTTTATTATATTTTTTGAATAATTCTTAATTTTGCGCTTCTGGCGCGAGGATTATTTTTTATCTCTTCGTCAGATGGCCGTATCGGTTTTTTTGTTAATATGTCAGCCAAAGCGTTTTTCTTCCATTCTAAAAATTGCCTTTTTGTAATTCTGTCTTCCCCGCTTTGAAAACTTATAACGGCAATTCTCCCTCCTTGCGCCAAAGCACCAAATGCGGCGGCTAATCCTTCTTTGAGCGCGTCGTATTCATCATTTACGGCTACGCGAAGAGCTTGAAATGTTTTAGTGGCTGGATGTATTTTTCCATAACGTCTAAATAAAGGAACACTTCTTAAAATAATATCGGCAAGTTCTCCGGCGGTCTCAATCTTTTTGTGTTTCCTCTCTTTTATTATTTCTGCCGCGATTCGCCGCGCCGCCCTCTCGTCCCCGTATGCAAACAATACATTCGCGATTTCTTCTTCACTCCAGTCGTTTACTATGTCGCCGGCTGTTAATTTTCCTTGGGGCGGCGCGGCGGAAAATGTCATAATAAGGGGTTCATCTTTTTTTATAAAGGAAAATCCACGGCCTGATTTTTCAATCTGATGAGAGCTTAATCCGAGGTCAAAAATCGCTTTATCTATTGACGATATTTTATGTTTATCCAATATCTCTTTTATTTTTCTGAAACTGGATTTTTCTAAAATAATACGGGATGAACACTGTATAAGAGCTCGCGATGATTCTTTTAGAGCGGCTTCATCCATATCAATACCTATAATGCTTCCTCTATCTCCGATACGAGCGCAAATTTCTTTAGAGTGTCCGCCAAAACCAACCGTAGCATCTAAAACAATGTCACCTTGACGCAATTCTAGACCATCTATAATTTCATTTGAAAGAACAGGAATATGCATAATGTGTTAAAGGGCGCCAATATCACCGAGTTTCTCTGCCAACATATCTGCTTGTTTTTCTATTCCATTTTTATATGTCTGCCATAATTTTTCATCCCACACTTCAATCCTGTTTCCAACACCGGTCAAAACGATTCCGCTTTTTAACTTTGCAAATATTTTCAAAAAATCCGGTATTAAAATTCTTCCAACTGAATCAACATTTGTCTCTGTCGCACCCGCAAGAAGAAAGCGGTTAAAATCGCGTCCGGCTTTACCTATTGGAAGTTCTGTAAGTTTTTCTAAAAGAACTCTCCATTCTTTTTGCGAATAAATAAACAAACAAGAATCAAGTCCGTTCGTAATAACAATTTCCTTTCCGATTTCTTTTCTGAATTTTGCGGGAAGAGAAAGACGTTTCTTATCGTCTATTGAATGTTTGTATTGTCCGATAAGCATAATTGATTTTTATTATCTATCCCACAATATCCCACATATCTCCTATATTATCCCACAACTTGCCATTTGGCTAATAAAGTTATCCACACCGTTAAGAGCTAAAGTTATAGAGAGTTTATTACAAATCAAATACAGATAAAACGCTTTATAATTTTGTTAAAAATTATAAAGCGTTTTATATAAATAACTAAAAAACGTTAAAATTGTTGGGGTTTTGGGGTAAAACTATTGACTAAATTGATTTTTCAATGTAAAAACTTGACAAACTTATAGTGGTTATGCTATACTTTAAAATAGATTGGTTGATGGTTAGGAAAAAGACACCTCGCCCAGAGCATTGATACCCAACACAATATAAGTTATGTGTTCTCGTAGTATGTTCTCGTGAACATACTACGAGCATATTTTCTTTAATAGTTGGCTTAAATGCCAAGCGAGAGTCCGGATGTGGCCGGGTATTGGTAAAGTTGATGATTAAGTAAATATTATAAAAAGATCGATATTTATAATATCCTTAATCTATACATTTAAACCAACCCCGCTCAGTCAAAAAACCGTTTGATTATTATTGAGAAAAAAAAGCATCCGAAGAGACGGTAATTTTAGGATATAGTATAGCGCGCGCAAAAAAATATCCTAAAATCATTTTCCATATCCAAATACCAATGGACCCCCCTGCTGTAAAAAACAGCAGGGGGGTTTTTATTTCAAAAATTTAATATAGGTTTGATTTTTATTTTTACAACCCATTTATGACTATAGTCACAAATGGGTTGTGGAATTTTTATATATTCAAATTTTTACACACTAAATGCCCGCACTGAAACAATAATGATTATTCTTTTTCGCGCAGTGTCGGAAATAAAATTACTTCGCGAATGTTGTGCGCGTCAGTCAAAAACATCACGAGACGGTCCACCCCAAGCCCGACTCCGCCAGCCGGCGGCATTCCATATTCCATTGCCTCAATATAACTTTCATCAAACGGGGCTATTTCTATATCACCATCTTTTTTCTTTTTATCCTGTTCAAGATACCGCGCGCGCTGTTCTTCAGGGTCATTTAATTCAGAAAACGCATTCACAATTTCAAGACCTCCAATTACTAATTGAAATCGGTCAATCAAGTCCGGGTTATTTTCCTGTCTTTTTGCAAATGGAGAAAATTCTACAGGATAATCAATAATAAATGTCGGCTGAATTATTTTGGGTTTTATGACTTTTTTATAAATAGCGTCCATAATCTTTTCTCTGTTTTCTGTATTGGACACTTCAATATTCAGACGAACCGCTTCACGCGCGTATTCGTCGCGATTTAAAATAGCCGGCGTTTTAATTCCCGCGTATTGTTCAAACGCCGCGTAAAATGAAATTATTTCAAATTTCTTATTAACATCAATCTCTTCTTTATTATATGAAAAAATTCCTTCTTTATGTATTTTTTTAGAAATAAAACGTATCAATTCCTCTACAAAAACGCACTGTTTTTTTGCGTCTGAATACGCCTCATACCATTCAAGCATAGTAAATTCCGGATTATGAGTTACGTCAATTCCTTCATTTCTAAAATTACGCCCTATTTCAAACACTTTCGTCATACCTCCGACTAAAAGCTCTTTTAAGTATAATTCTGGCGCAATACGTAAAAACATCTTTATATCAAGAGCGTTATAATTGGTTTCAAATGGTCTTGCCAAAGCGCCTCCGGCCAAATGCTGAAGAACGGGGGTTTCAACCTCAATAAAATCATTATCTTCAAAAAATCTTCGCAGAGAAGAAAGAATCAACGCTCTTTTTTTAAATCTTACGCGCGTTTCATCAGACATTAAAATATCAAGATACCTTCTGCGAAATCTTTCTTCAACATCTTTCAATCCATGCCATTTATCAGGAAGAGGCCGTAATGATTTTGCAAGCATTCTCCATTGATTTACTGAAATTGTTTTTTCCCCTCTTTTTGTTTTTACAAGCGTGCCGTCAATTTCAATAAAATCGCCAATCCCGACAATATCCAAAAAGAATTTTAGCGCGTCTTTCCCAATTTCATCTTGCCTTAGCATACCTTGAAAATTTCCATCTCCATCTCTAAAAGTAAAAAAAATAATCGCGCCTTGCTCGCGAAGCGCCATAACACGCCCGCCCATTACAATTCTTTTTTGGGTTTTGGATAGCTCTTCAAATGAATCTATCGCGGCGCTTGATACTATATTTATATTTATTTCAGACGGATAAGGATTAATTCCCTCATCACGGAGTAATGCGAGTTTTTTTTTCTGTTCGTTGATAAGCTCGTCAAGTAAAGACATATATTGATTATTAAATATGAATATTAAGAAACAGATACAACTTCATAAGTAATTGTGTTTCCACTTGGCGCGACAAACGAGGCCTTATCCCCTTTCTTCTTTCCGTATAAAGATTCGCCCAAAGGAGAGCGGTTTGAAATTTTTCCAATGCTCATATCGGCCTCTTCAGAACCGACTAATTGGTATTCCTTTATGGTGCCGGTATCTGTTCTTTTTACTTTTATTTTTGCTCCTATATCAACGGTATTGCTTTTTTTAGATGATATAATTTCAGCATTTTTTAAAAGATTTTCAATTTGAGAAATACGGTCCTCAAGAGCCGCTTGCGCTTCGCGCGCCTGGTGATATTCCGCGTTTTCAGACAAATCCCCCATTGATTTGGCAAACTCTAAATCACTCGCTATTTCCGAGCGTTTATCTGTTTTTAGGTCTTTTAATTCCAGTTTAAGCGCCTCGTATTTTTCCTTAGTTAAATATTCAACATCGGGAGACATTTGAAAAACATTATATCTTTTATATTACAAAAAAGCAACTTTATATATTTAGTTCGCTACATTATAAAGACATTTAGAAATAAGAGAACGTCTTGTCCACTATGCCAGTATACTGGCATACTCACCCACAGTCATAAAAACATTTGAAAAAAAATAATATTTCTACTCACTATGCCAGTATACTGGCATACTCACTTACGGCTATAAAAACATTTGAAAATAAGAGAACGTTTTGTCCACTATGCCAGTATACTGGCATACTCACCCACAGTCATAAAAACATTTGAAAAAAAATAATATTTCTACTCACTATGCCAGTATACTGGCATACTCACTTATGGCTATAAAGACATTTGGAAAAAAAATAATATTTCTACTCACTATGCCAGTATACTGGCATACACGTAATCTTCACGTTCAATTTAGTATCAGCACGCGCTTTACGCGGAAACAAATTTTTTAAGAGTAGAAAAAAGTCCGTCTGATAAAAGAGATTGAGCGGCATCTTTTGAGATACCGCGCGAACCGGGATACCAAAGAGAAGTATCATCAAAATAACTTACTGAAACCGAATGTGACGTCTCCATATCACCAGATGCTATTTCTAAAGACGGAATAGCGTCTATTTCCGCTTCTTTAGAAAGGGTCATAAACCTAGCGGTTTGATTGCCTTTGCTTTTTATGATATCTGAAGACGCTTTTGTTAAAGCACGAAAAATTATATTTCCCCTTAAAAGAGTCCCGGCCGCGCGAATTAGAGAATCCGTGTGAGATGCCTCGTGAATAGCTTCGTATGAATAGTCGTGAAGTCCGTTTTTTACTTGAAGAAAAAGAGCGCTTTTAAATGACGCGCCTTCGTCTGAAAGAACCACCCGTCTATTATATTGAGCAAAACTACTCTTATTTTTATCCACGCATACTATTGAAGAATTTTTACCGGCAACACCGATTAAACATCCGAAAGAATTAAGATTATTTGATGTTTTAGATGTATATACAATACGACTTCCTTTATCGGCAAAACAAAAAACGAGACGTGCCGCAAGCGCGTTCGTATCTTTTCCAGTGATTATGTCGTCAATAAAAAGTTTAGAATTGTTTTGAGCTATAATAATTAAAACATCAGATATTTTACCTGAAACAAAATTCTTAATTGTAATTTCATCACTAATGCCGTCAGAAATAACACTGTCCACTGAAGATATATTTGCCGCCGCGCTCGCGTAATAAAAATTTTTATCTAATGATAAAGATGCGCGGTTGAAAAGATTTTGCGATATATTTTTTAATTTCTTCTTTTTGCATATTTCATCAAAAGAAATTATACCGGCAAGACCTGTTTTAGAAAAAACTGATGATTTTTTATAACCGCTGGTTTTGATTTTATTTTGAATATTTTTAGGAATTCTCATTCCTATACCCAATCCGTAAGCAAAATAATCGCGCGGCAGATTTTCTGCCGCTTTTCCCCTTTCTTTTTTCCATTGTTCAACCCAATTTTTCATATTTCAAAATTTTATATTTGTTTGGTTTCAGTAAAATTAAAGTTATAATCCTTTACAATTTTTAGCCGCTGTATAACCAGCCGCTTCCGCGTCTTCTGATGATTTAAACCAAACCTTATTTTCTTCTTTTATTTTTTCCGCTCCGGGACACCATGGATAATGATACGATGTGCCATTTTTAGAGGCCACAAAACCGCCCGCGCGTGATATATTTTTGTTTTCAGTCAGCTCTGAAAAAACTCCGCCTACAGAAGCGGGACTATCTTTAGAAAAATCATACTCCGCGCTTTTTATCGTCATTTGCGGCCTTTTTATATCGTTCCCAGCCAAAAACCCAAGTCCAAACGAACCAAGGGATATAAAAAAAATGATAAATATTAGAAAAATATCCCGTCTTTTAATAATATTTATCAAATCCTTGCATTTTATCCAAATATCATTTATAGTATCTTTCATTAGATAATACAGTATCAATATATAGTTAGAATTACAAATTAAAAAATTTGAAACAAAAATATATTAATCATAAAAATTTAAGCGGAGCATTTAAATTACATTTATTTTCTTCGCGTTCAAATCACTATGGCGCATAGAAAAGCTGGTGGAACAGCAAAAAATCTCCGTGATTCAAATCCGCAATATTTAGGAATTAAAAAACACGACGGACAAAGCGTCTGCACAGGCAATATTATAGTTCGCCAGCGCGGAACAAAATTCTTAGCGGGCAAAAATGTTGGTATGGGAAAAGACCACACTTTATTTGCAATGACTGACGGTTCTGTTTCTTTTAGTGAAATCAGAAAGAAAAAATTTAATAATACTATCGTGAAAAGAAAAAAGGTCAGTATAGTTTAAAATGTGTTTATAGAAAAAAATACCCGCTTAATGGCGGGTTTTTTATAAAAATTAAAAATTCATAATTTTATTCTTCAGCTTCCACGAGTAACTTAAAATACCCTTCTTTATCGTTCACTTTTATTTTTATGTCATACTCTCCCACGTCGGCAATCGGGGCTTCTAAAACAATAAAAACCGGGTCAATAACCATATCCGCCTGTTTTAAAAGAACGTCTGTAATTTCTTTTGCGTGAATTTTCGCGAATAAATGCCCTTTTTTATTTACTTTTCCTTTGATTACAAGCGTTACTTTACTTAATTTATTTAAATATGATTCAAGTTGTTTAACCTTATCCGCGTATAAAGCGGTTATTTTCTCACGCATTTTTTCGGCGTTTTTTATGGAGTTCTCTGTGGCAATATCAGCAAGGTGGTTTGGAATTAAAAAATTCCGCGCGTATCCTCGCGCGACATTTTTTATTTCATATTTTCTGCCCACTTTGTGAACGTCTTGAAGAAGAATGACTTTCATATTTTTTCATTATCACGTTATCATATTAATTGCCGTTATGCAAAAATTTTATCGCTCTGTCCATTTGCGGGTCGCGCCCGTTTTCAAAGTCCTCCAAAGTCATTGGAACCTCAATATCGGGCGCCAGTTTTTCTTCAGAAATAGAAAGTCCGTTTGGAGTAAGCCATCTTGCTATTGTTAATTTCAAAGATGTTTCCGGTGTTATGGCAAAGAGTTCCTGCACCGAACCTTTCCCAAATGTTTTTTCCCCAATAAGAGTTGCCTTTCCGTGTTCTTTCAGTGCGCCTGCTAAAATCTCTGACGCTGACGCGGAACCGCGATTTATTAAAATAACTAATTTTAAATTATCGCTGAAAATATCATACCCGCGACTGCGATAAATTTTATCATCAATATCACCGCTAAAATGTTCGCTGACAACAACTTCACCTTTTGGTAAAAACCAGCTTGCTATATCAACGGCAACTTCAAGAAACCCGCCTGGATTGCCGCGAAGGTCTAAAATTAATTTATCTGTCTTGCCGTTATTAATAAATTCTTCCAGCGCGTTTCTAAAAAGATTTGGCGCGGTGGCGGTAAAACTTTGGAGCATAATAATAAAAACATCTTCGCGAATTTCAGTATCAATAATAGGAATCGTAATAACGTCGCGAATAATTGAAACATCAAACGGCGCGGCGACATTTTCACGCGCTATTGTAAGCATCACCGCTGTACCGCGCGGTCCTCGTATTCTCTTTATAGCTTCGTCAACCGGCATATTCAAACTTTCCTTTCCCTCTATATATAAAATTTTATCTCCAGACAATAACCCCGCTTTATATGCCGGAGTCCCTTTAAGCGGAGCGACAACCACAAGCTCTCCGTCACGAACTCCAATCTCCATACCAACACCTTCAAAATTTCCGTTTATATCATCCTGAAACATTGCTGATTCTTGCGGTGGTAAAAAAATACTATAAGGGTCGCCTAAAGAACCGGCAAGCCCGGCAATAGCGCCCCACACCTTTTCTTGCGCCGTTGGCATTGTGCTTGTGCTTGCTGTATAACGTTCATTTATCATATTCCACGTTCTCCAAAATGGCTCAAAATCAGCGGTTTCTTCAATTTGTGAAGATGTATTAAATAATTCCGTTATCTTATCCACTTCAGGACGATTTGTGTATCCGGCATACACGCCTACGAAAAAAGTCGCTCCAGCCGCGAATAATATCACGAATATATTAGTTTGATTTTTTCTGCTGTGCATAATTATACACCTTGAATTACGAAATAGGTTCGTAACGAGAGTTTCGCGCAAATGCGAGTTCGCCCAAAACCGAGATTTTTCGTAGCAGAGCTACCAAAATTGAGGGTGAGGGATGAAATCGCGTTTGCGCGGAAACCGTAGTAGAAGATATTTCGTAATTCAAGGTTTATACACAGTATGACAAAATGATTGCTTGTGGTCAAACATATCACGCAATATAATTAAATTATGATTCATACTTACACTCATAAAAATCTTACGTGGATTGATATTGAAAATCCAACAAAAGAAGATATTGAAAAAATAGCAAAAATCCACAACATTGACCACCTTGTCGCCAAAGAACTTCTTGTGCCTACGCTTCGTCCAAAAGTTGAGCCGGCAAAGAATTTTATTTATTTAATTCTTCATTTTCCGGTGTTTTCCGGAATACACGGGCAAGAAAGCGATGACCAAGAGATTGATTTTTTAATTTGGAAAAACGTCCTTATAACAACACACTATGAAAGAATTGCTCCGCTTGACGAATTTTCAAAACTTTTTGAAATGAATTCAATTTTGGATAAAAGCTACATAGGAGAACATTCCGGATTTTTATTTTTTTATATTGTCCGTGAATTATACGGACGACTTGAGGAAGAACTTGATGACATAACAAAAGCATTAAACACGGTAGAAGAAGATGTTTTTTCAGGTAAAGAACAGAAAATGGTGTTTGAAATATCAAAAATAAATCGTGATTTATTAAATTTCAAACAAGCAACGCGCCTGCACAAAGAAGTGCTTATATCGCTTGAGGTTGCTGGTAAAAAAATGTTTGGTGAAGATTTCGCGCCATATCTGCGCGCTTTACTTGGAGAATATTATAAAATTGAAAATATTTTGGAGTCAAATCGTGATACACTTTTAGAACTTCGCGCCACAAACAATTCTCTTCTCAACACAAAAACAAACGAGGTTATGAAGGTTCTTACAATTATGGCATTTGTTACATTTCCATTAATGCTCGTTTCTTCTATTTTTGGAATGAATACGGTTGTCCTGCCGCTTGTCGGATTAAAACATGATTTTTGGATTATTATAAGTATTATGATTCTTGCTACAATTAGTTTCTTTTGGTTTTTTAAAAAGAAAGGGTGGCTTTAATAAAGTATTAAATAAGTATATAATGCGCTTGCGTCATAATATATAGACGTTTGAAAATCTAATTATAAATACCATAGTATATATGATATTTTTATACGACACTCTTACAAGAAAAAAAAGGTTGTTTAAGCCCCTTAAAGAGGGGTGTGTTTTAATGTATCACTGCGGTCCTACTGTATATAACTATGCTCATATAGGAAATCTCCGCGCTTATGTGTTTGCCGACACATTACGTAGAATGTTTGAATATAGCGGATATAGCGTGCGTCAAGTGATTAATATAACAGACGTTGGACATCTCACGTCTGATGCGGACGAAGGCGAGGACAAGATTGAAGCTGGCGCAAAACGTGAAGGAAAAACCGCGCGTGATATAACAAAGTTTTACACTGACGCATTTTTGAAAGATACAGACGCTCTAAATATCAAACGCGCGGATGAATATCCAAAGGCGAGCGATAATATTCCGGAACAAATCACTCTAATAAAAAAACTTGAGGCAGGTGGACATACATATAGCGCGAGTGATGGTATTTATTTTGACACAAGCACGTTTCCTGATTATGGAAAACTCGCAATGATTGACGCAAAAGGTCTAAAAGAAGGCGCGCGCGTGGAAAAAAATCCTGAAAAAAGAAACCCGACTGACTTCGCGCTATGGAAATTTTCCTCAAAAAAAGAACGGCGACAGCAGGAATGGGAATCGCCTTGGGGAATCGGCTTCCCCGGCTGGCACATTGAATGTTCCGCTATGAGTATGAAATATCTTGGTGATACATTTGATATTCATACCGGAGGGATTGACCATATTCCTATTCATCATACGAATGAAATCGCGCAGTCAGAAGCGGCGACCGGAAAACCGCTTGCGCGCTATTGGATGCACAGCGGATTTGTGACTATATCTGACGGTAGTAAAATGGCAAAATCTAAAGGAAGTATCATTTACTTAAAAGACCTTCAAATATCCCCTCTTACTTATCGTTACTGGCTTCTTACGGCTCATTACACAAAAACAATTAATTTTACTAATGAAGCAATGCTAAGTGCTGGTGTGGCAATAGAAAAATTATATGCTGCAATTTCTGAATATAAAGATGGCGGCTCAATAAACTTACAATATAAAAAAAGATTTTCTGCCGTAATTTCAGATGATATAAACACAGCGCAAGCAATTGCTTTACTGTGGGAACTTGTGAAAGACGATTCAATCTCTTCCGCGGATAAAAAAGAAACGTTGTTTGATTTTGATAATGTATTAGGACTTGATTTGAAAAATTCTAAAAAATATATGACGCAAGAACAAATTCCAAAAGAAATAGCGGCGCTTGCGGAAGCGCGCGAAGCCGCGCGTAAAGCGCGCGACTTCGCGCGCGCCGACGAAATAAGAGAAGAAATATTAAAAGCCGGCTACGAAATCAACGACACCAGCTCGGGTCCAATAGTAAAAAGGTCCTCCTAATAGATAAGAGAACCTAATGTGTCATATTTATGTGTATGAACATTACCGATACTGCTTGTTTTTTAATATCTTTAACAAATTTTTCATAAAAAGTCAAAAACATTTTGAAATAAGATAATATTTTGTCCACTATGCCAGTATACTGGCATAGTCACCCACGACCATAAAAACATTTGGAAATAAGATAATATTTTGTCCACTATGCCAGTATACTGGCATACTCACTCACGGTCATAAAAACATTTGGAAAAAAATAAAATAGTATTTCTACTCACTATGCCAGTATACTGGCATACTCACTCACGGCCATAAAAACATTTGGAAAAAAATAAAATAGTATTTCTATCCACTATACCAATATACTGGCATACGCGTAATCATACGTATAATGGTTTTTTGCGCTGGTTTTTGCGCGGGTCTGACCCGCGCGCACGATAAAACAACGTCGTATATATATAATTTTTATTATTCAATCAAAAGATTTATTCAACTAAAACTTTTCCACACATTGCGCACATATTTTCATATTTTTACTCTTGTGAATAAACATATATTTCTGTTACAATCAGCGCATGTCATTGGCTAATTCAAATAAAATTACAAAAGACACGTTGCGTGTCCCTCCTCAAAACATTGATTCAGAAAAAGCGCTTTTGGGCGCCGTGATGCTTCGTCCCGCCGCAATGAATGAAATTATAGATATAATGGCGCCGGATATGTTTTACGCTGATAAACACCGATTTATTTTTGAAGGAATGTTAGACCTTTTTTCAAAAAGCGACCCGATTGATATTTTATCTCTTTCATCCCGTCTAAAAGAAAAAAACACACTGGACAGAATAGGCGGAAATGTATATTTATCAGAACTTTTAAATAATGTTCCATCATCTTCAAATATCGCTCATTACGCGGATATTGTGCGCCGCAAATTTGTTCTTCGCACATTAATTGAAGTCGCTGACCACATAGCGGAACTCGGCTATAACGAGGAAGAAGAGATGGAAAATATTTTAGATGAAGCTGAAAAAAGAATTTTTGAAATTACCGGGCGCGGAACTCCGCATAAATTTGTCGGTCTAAAAGAAACACTTGGTGAAGCGTGGGAACGTCTTGATCGCCTTCATAAAACAAAAGATGAACTGCGCGGTGTGCCAAGCGGTTTTCCTTCTCTTGACGCAAAACTTGCGGGTTTTCAAAAATCAGACCTGATTATTTTAGCGGCGCGCCCTTCTGTCGGGAAAACATCTCTTGCTCTTGATATAGCGCGGCTTGCCGCGACAAAACACAATATTCCTGTGGGAATTTTCTCTCTTGAAATGAGCGCTCAGCAATTGGTGGACAGAATGTTGGCGGCTGAATCAAAAGTGGACGCGTGGAAACTTCGCACGGGACGAATTTCAAACGATGATGAGTTTCGCCTTCTTCGCGATGGACTTGACCGTCTTTCAAACGCGCCAATTTATATAGACGACCAGGCGCAATCAACAGTTTTAAAAATGCGTTCTGTGGCACGGCGTCTAAAAAGCGAACATGGACTTGGGCTTCTTGTTATTGATTATCTTCAATTAATGATGCCCAATGCTGGACGAGCGGCGGATTCTATGGTTCAACAGGTAACAGAAATTTCACGCGGATTAAAAGCGTTAGCGCGCGAGCTTAATATTCCGGTTCTTGCGCTATCACAACTCTCGCGCGCGGTAGAACAACGCGGCGGACGTCCTCGTCTTTCAGACCTTCGTGATTCCGGCTCTCTTGAGCAAGACGCGGATGTTGTAATTTTTATACACCGCGACAAAGGAAAAGAAGATGACGCGCGTTCAAATGTTGCTGAAATTATGATTGAAAAACACAGAAACGGCCCGACAGGAAAAGTGGAACTTTATTTTGACGACGCGAAAACAACGTTTATGAGTGTTGAGAAAGGTGATTTTGGAGGATTTTAATTTGATATAATTATATTTTTTTATGTCAGCTATAGATAAACTTTCAGAACTTTTTTCAAAATTCCCCGGTGTTGGACCAAGACAAGCCAGACGATTTGTATATTTTTTACTTAGACAAAATCAAGAATACAGAAAAGCGCTTGCTCAAACAATTCTGACCATTAACGATGAGACCGAGGAGTGCGGCTCTTGCCATCGTTTTTTTACGTTACAATTTTCAGGTAATAAAATAGAAGAAATTTTATGCGATATTTGTGAAAGTCAAAATACAAATCATTCTGTGCTATTGGTTGTTGAGAAAGACGCTGATTTTGAATCAATCCGCCGCACGGAAATCTACCGTGGGCGTTATTTTATTTTGGGAGGAAATATTCCTATTTTAGAAGAAAACCCTTCACAAAAAATTCGCGCGCGCGCGCTTTTCAACGAAGTTGAAAAGCGCGCTCAAAACGGCTCTCTAAAAGAAATAATCCTTGCAATGGGCGCGACATCCGAAGGAAACAATACTCTTATATACCTTAAAAAAATTCTTGAACCGCTTTCTAAAAAACACTCGCTTCAAATATCTGTATTAGGGCGCGGACTTTCTACGGGCACGGAGCTTGAATACTCCGATACCGATACTTTTGCTAGCGCGTTAAAAAATCGCCGCTAGTTCATAAATGAACATACTTAAAATCATACTTCAGTATTTCACGCGCTTTTATTCATACCACAATCCCCTTCACTATTCCAGTATACTGGAATAGTGCGAGTCAAAATTTTACGCATTTTCATTTATCTCACTCATCTCGCTATTCTCTTTCGCTATTCCAGTATACTGGAATAGCTGGAGTAAAAAATAACAGCGCTAAAAAATCATACGATATATCGTATGATTTTGATTTTTCAGAATGTTACAAATTGATGGACATAGAATGTTTATCAGTTTGTTTTACATTTATATATTAAACTTACTTATTATGACTGACTACGCATACGGACCTATAGGTCCGTATGCGTAGTCAGTGGAAAAAATTTTTAATTACGCGACTTTTGAAATTTTAACTTTGGTAAACGGCTGACGATGTCCTCTTTTTTTAAAATAACGGCTTTTTTGTTTATATTTAATTACTGTTACTTTTTTTGCTTTTCCATCTTTAAGAAACAGCGCTTCAACCGTGGCGTTTTTAATATACGGAGTGCCTATTTTTGTTGTATTTCCATCATCAAATAAAAGCACCTTGTCAAAAATAACAGAGTCGCCTTCTTTATATTCACCTGGTAATTTTTCAACAGTAAGCATATCACCATCCGATACACGATATTGTTTACCGCCTGTTTCTATAATCGCAAATGACATATTGATACTTATAATACATTATTATTTAAAAAGCGCAAATTTTATGGTATGCTCTTATAAACGTTATAAACGGAGGAGTGGCTCGGGTGGAAGAAATAAAAACTGCTTTTTGTTTCTTCCGAGCAAGGCGAGGTGGGCAACCCGAAGCCACTCCGTCCGTAGGCCAAAATGCGAAGCATATTTTGGAGGAGTGGCTGAGTGGTTGAAGGCACCGGTTTCGAAAACCGGCGTCCGGGAAACCGGACCGTGAGTTCAAATCTCACCTCCTCCGCAACGATTTTTTACAATACCGTTTATATAGGTATTGTAAAAAAGCGTCATTGAATAGGAGTGGGATTTGAAAGCCGCAGGCAGAGTTTTGCATTAGCAAAACGAGCTGCCGAGGCGGGGTCGCGAGCACTTAGCAGATTTCAAGCGAAGCGAAGAAATATGCTTAGTGACTTGTGACCAAATCTCACCTCCTCCGCCAAATTTGAAAAGTCGGACATCGGATGTCCGACTTTTTACCAATGTAAACGGTATTGTAAAAAAGCGTCATTGAAGGTGGGTGGGATTTCATTTTTTTATTTTCAGTGCTATAACAAAAGTATGGAAAAATCTCCAAAATCTGAGTATGAAGAATAGATAACCAGTCATAAGTGATCACAGAAAGACAAGCGCGATTAGCTCAGTGGTAGAGCGCTTCGTTGACATCGAAGAGGCCGCAAGTTCAATTCTTGCATCGCGCATTAAAATAATAAAGTAAACACGAAGTGTTTACGAAATATATTTTATCACGTGATGCGGGAATTGAACCGAGTCCCGCCGGGTCCCCGCCTAAGGCGGGGGCGGGACGAGTGGGGGCCGAGCGAGTGAGATTTTTGTGAGTTCAAAGAACGAAACAAAAATCCACGAGAGTGGCCAATTCTTGCATCGCGCATTAAAATAATAAAGTAAACACGAAGTGTTTACGAAATATATTTTATCATGTGATGCGGGAATTGAACTTGCATATCATATAATATATACTTATTTATCTTTAAATAAATCGCTGTCAATAAATAATAAATAACGGTATTTGATTTTTAAAATCAATCATTTTTTTAACAATTTCTTATGAACATATTGGCAATAGAAACCTCGTGTGATGAAACAGCAATCAGTATTATTTCCGCTACTGCTAGAAAAAAACGCCAACAAATTGTTATACTTTCAAATATTGTGCTTTCTCAAGCCGCGCTTCACGCGCGATACGGTGGAGTATTCCCTTCCCTTGCAAAGCGCGAGCATAGTAAAAATCTTGTTCCAATACTAATTACAGCGCTTACTGAAGCAAATTTACTGTCCCCTTTGCCGTCCCAAAAATCGGACGATACATCGTCTGATTTTAGAAAACAAAAAAAGATAAAAAAAATACTTGAGAAAGAGCCCGAATTACTTGAGAAATTTCTCAAAAACATACCGGTTATTCAAAAGCCGAAAATTGACGCTATTGCCGTTACTTATGGCCCGGGGCTTGAGCCGGCTTTATGGGTAGGAATTAATTTCGCAAAAGCTATCGCCCTTGAGTGGAATTTGCCAATTATTCCAATAAATCATATGGAGGGGCATATATTTTCATCTTTATTAAAAAAAGAAAATAGCATCAAATACAGCATAGAAAATATAAAATTCCCAATTCTAGCGCTATTGGTTTCAGGCGGGCATACAGAGTTAATTCTCATAAAAGATTGGTTTATGTATAAAATTATTGGACAAACAATAGATGACGCGGTTGGCGAAGCTTTTGATAAAGTCGGCAGGATGCTTGGTTTGCCGTATCCAGGCGGGCCAGAAGTTTCAGCCCTGGCAAAAACAGCAAAAAGCGGCAATATAGTATTGCCAAGACCGATGATTAAGTCGGATGATTTTAATTTTTCTTTTTCAGGATTAAAAACAGCGGTCTTTTATTTATTAAAAAATCTTGAGAAAAAAAATATTGTGCTTGATAAAAAGCTCAAGGCGAAAATATGCGAGGGTTTTCAAAATGCAGCCGTGGATGTGCTTGTGTCTAAAACAATTCGCGCCGCAAAAAAATATAAAATACAAACAATACTATTGGGAGGCGGTGTCTCGGCAAATAAACATTTGCAAAAAACGCTTGGTGAAACAATAAAAAAAGAAATTCCAAATTCTAAATTTTTAATTCCAAATTCATTATTAACAGGCGACAACGCGCTTATGATTGCCGTAGCTCTATTTTTCAGATATTTGAAAAACAAATCCGAAACACCGCCAGATATAATTCACGCGAAAGGAAATCTTCGCTTGTCATAAATACACACGCCGTCATTAAAAATGACGGCGTGTTAAAAATGAAGCGCGTTAATAACGTCTTGCGTAAGACCGGTAACCCCAAGAACAAACATCAACACTCCTGCAAGAATTCCAACAACATTCCATCTATCGTGCTGGTCAAACATAATTATGCTCCATATATAAATTGTGATTAATACATTCTATTCTATATATATTTTACCAGTAAAAATAAAAGTGCTATGTGGATAAACTTTTTGGAATAATATGGCTAGCTATATAAATAAATTCAGATACAAAAAACACGCGGCATAACCACCGCGCGTCTTAATGTTTTATTTTTTATTTTTTTATAACACTACTATTAGAAGAGTTCAGTTTCTCAAATTTTTCTTTGGTAGTATCACCGCTAAACCAAAAAAGTCCAAAAACTATTATCGCCACAACAACAAAAACGATTATTTGTTTTTTTGTCATTCCGTCTTTCACGGGCATATTTTTACCTCCACAAAGAATAGTTTAAATCTAAAAAATATGATACTATTAAACGTATAAAATGTCTATAAACGAGAAACTTCTAAAACCATATAATTCAAAA